>Ga0172372_10002793_pt1 | contig 26195 bp, 32 predicted proteins | sample LakKiv5m_2_FD_114544 | JGI IMG/M metagenome (GOLD analysis project Ga0172372, IMG submission 114544) | Freshwater microbial communities from Kabuno Bay, South-Kivu, Congo - kab_092012_9.5m | ecosystem: Environmental > Aquatic > Freshwater > Lake | place: Democratic Republic of the Congo...
AAACACGAGACTCAATCCATTGACAAGTTCAGTTGGGGAGTGTCTGATAGGGGGTCTTCCATTCGTATACCGCTATCTACGGCGAAAGAGTGGAAAGGGTACGTTGAGGACCGTAGACCAGCGTCGAACGGAGACCCCTACAAAATTGTAAAAGTTATCGCAGATGCTCTAGACTTCGCCCTACATTTGGATAAAATTAACTATAACATGACCGCTAAGATTAACGTGGAGAAAGCCAAAGAGGCTCTCGCTTACCTTGGGGGACATGATTATGAAGAAGAAGAAAGAACGATTGATAACATCGGGAGAGAGTAATGGGAAAACCTTATATTGAGCAACGACTTACGTACACATTCGACGGACGATTATTAGACGAGGATGGAAATGCTGTCATGATGGAGTGGGAGAGACCCATTATGGAGAAAAGTGCGGAGATTATTTGCCGAAATAAGGGAAGAGTTCTGAACGTTGGGTTTGGGATGGGTTTGATTGATTCGTTCATTCAAACTCATGGTGTCGATGAACATTGGATTATCGAACCACATCTTGATGTCTTCACCAAAATGATGGACGACGGATGGCACCTCAAACCCAACGTCAGGATTCTACATGGAGACTGGCAGTGGTTTATGAAATACCTTCCTCAGTTTGATGGTATCTACATCGACACTTGGGCGGAGGAGATTTGGGATTTTCAACGTAACATTCCAAATATGCTCAAACCTGATGGTATCTTTTCTTTCTTCAATAACCCAAGAGGTGATGAGAATGGGATACATATGACTCAGACTGAGTTTGACATTTTGACTCCTATTTGTAATATTGAATACGAGACCATGGAAATCCCAACGATTGATGGTCCCGACCGTCAAACCACCAACGGAAATTTCTATTGGCATCAAGATTGGAAAACTTATTATTGTCCTGTTATAACCCTGAAAAAATAAACGACCTATGAGTGAAATGGTAAACCACCCTCAACATTACGGAGGGAAAAATAATGTTTATGAAGTTATCAAAATTATTGAAGCCCTTGAGATGGATTTTCATCTCGGTAATACTTTTAAGTACATCGCTCGGGCAGGCAAAAAAGAAACCGACAAAGAACTCCAAGACCTAAAGAAAGCCCTTTGGTATTTGGAACGGAAAATTCAACTTCTCGAAAACAAATGATTTTTTACCTTTTAATGGGTATTCTCGTATCATGGTTCTTGGACTGGTTGACATTCAATACTCAGCATCAACTCACAAATCTGGAAAGACTCATAATGGTGGTCATTTGGCCCTTGATGTTTTTATTTTTAGCTTGGGAATTTATTAAAGCCTTTATCAAAAATGAATAAAACTATTTTCTGATAATTACTTCTCCTAACTAATAGATATTTATCAATATGATTAAATTACAATTGGATGAGGTAGAGGTTCTGAAAAAATACGAAGAGTTTTTGAATATACGTAAAGTTGCGAATTTTTTTGGTGTTTCGACAACACCGATTAAAAGAGTACTTAATGAAAATCATGTAGAAGTTACTAATAGAAGATTTTTTGTAGATGAGGGTTACTTCGATAAAATAGACTCAGAACAAAAGGCTTATTGGTTAGGTTTTATTTATGCTGACGGTTATATTCGAGAACGAAAAACAGGTAAATCACTTGAAATAAAATTAGCGGTCAAAGATAAAAAACACTTAGAACTTTTTAGAGAGCACTTGAAATCCACCCATAAAATTACTAATCGGGTTAATAAAGTAAGATATAAAGGTGGGATTTCTGAATCTCAAATTTGTGCTATTGCGATTTACTCTTCAAAAATTGTTGAGTCAATCAAAGGACAAGGGGTTCATTCTCGAAAAACATTTTCAATAACAAAACCGAATATTGAAGAAAAGTTTATGAATCATTTTTTACGTGGGTACTTTGATGGTGATGGTTCTTTTTCTTTCGATTCATCAAAATATATTATCAAAACTCAAATAGTTTGTGCTTCTGTTGATTTTCAAAACTTTATCATTGAAGAGTTAAAAAAAAATGAAATTAATATCAATTTATATTCTCAAATCAAATTACAAATACAGAAAAAAATTGATAACTTGCATTTTTACAACTACATTTATAAAAATGCTACGATTTACTTAGCAAGAAAAAAAAATAAGTATGAAGAATTTAGAAGATATTACAAATACGATAATTAATGGTGATTGTCGAGAAGTGATGGCTGAAATGGAGGAAGGTTGTATCGACCTCATTGTTACAAGTTGTCCATATGGTGTTGGTATCGACTACGATGTCCACGAGGATGATATGGTGTGGGAGGAATATGTAAAATTTACATATTCGTGGATGGAACAAGCCTACAGGGTTCTAAAAGACGATGGACGAATTGCTTTAAACATTCCTTACGAAATTAATCGTCAGAGCAAAGGGGGTCGTATTTTCATGGTTTCTGAAATGTGGCAAATTATGAAAAAAATCGGATTTAAGTTTTTCGGAGTAGTGGATTTGGAGGAAGAGTCTCCTCACAGAAGTCGCACCACAGCTTGGGGTTCTTGGATGAGTCCTTCGGCACCTTACATCTACAATCCCAAGGAGTGTGTGATTTTGGCATACAAGAAGAACCACATCAAGAAAGTAAAAGGTGAACCCGAGTGGGTTGGTGAACTCGGAGAACGTGAGGACAAGAATGGGGTTATGAAACCAAAGACCTTTTACACCGAGGAACAAAAACGTGAGTTCATTGACTTGGTGTTTGGTCAGTGGCATTACTTTGCCGATACCAAGAGTCTCACCAAGGCAACCTTCTCTATGGACATCCCAAACAAAGCAATCAAAATCTTGACCTACAAGAATGATTTGGTTTTAGACCCCTTCGTCGGTTCAGGTACCTCGATGGTATCTGCTGAGATTCTCAATCGTCGTTGGATTGGTATTGAACTCAGTCCCAACTACGCAAAGATTGCTAACGAGAGGGTTGGGTTTTTTGTTCAACAGAAGCGTCAACAAGTTTTGGATTTCAAAAAAGAAGAAGAATGAATTGGGATGATTATTTTTTGAACATTGCCGAGGCGGTAAAACTCAAAAGTAAGGACCAACGAACTCAAATAGGTGCTGTCATTGTTGGCTCGGACAAAGAAATTGTCTCAACAGGATTTAATTCATTCCCACGTGGTATCAATGACCACGTGCAGGAAAGACAAGAGAGACCTGAAAAATATTTTTGGATGGAACACGCCGAAAGAAATGCCCTCTATAATGCCGCTAGAATCGGCGTATCCACCAAAGGGACAAGTATGTATCTGACTTGTGGGATTCCATGTACAGATTGCGCCAAGGGGATAATCAGTTCGGGTGTAAAAGCCATTTATTGTAAAAGAGAGGATACCACCAAAAACCGAGAACATTGGGATGAACATGCCCGTAGAAGTTTAATTATGTTTGAAGAATCCGGTGTTGAAATTTTTTTCTATGACTGATTTGACCAGTCAATTTTTTATTCGTACCTTTACACTCTAAAACCCTTTTTATTATGACAAGTATTGATATTGTTAACATCCTCGGTTACTCAACTCTTCTGTTTGCGTGGGCTGCCAAATGGTACCTCAACCGCAAAGAAGACAGAATGTCCGAGAAACTCAACGAAAAAATTCTCGTGGCAAAAACCTCCGAGGAAATTTCTGAAGTAGAAAAAATGTTTGTTCAACTTCACGACAAACGTTTTGGACTTACAGGTTCATACGGAATCTCCCTTCAAATCATGGTCTTCGGACTTGGTTTGTTCATCTCAAACTTTATTCATTTAATCTCAAAATAAGATGACAATCAAACAAGCACTCAAAGAAAAAAACAAGCTCACCAAACAGATTCAATCATTGGTGACTCGTATTCAGAAGTACAACTCAATGGAAGAAGGTTCCGTAAGAACCTACGACCCACGAGAAGACATGAACAACTTAACCACCACAATTTCTGAGTTGGTTAGTCTCAAAACTCAACTTCACCAAGCAAACACAAAGGTGTATGATAAGATTTTCCGTTTGTCAGAGTACAAAGGATTGGTAAAGTATCTGCGAGCCATTGACTGCACCGAGGGTAAGACCAACGAGTCTCGTAGATTTGGTGAATCCGCAACTATTGTGAAAACCACTATCTTTGGAGAAGTTGAAATGGATAATCTCATCACTTATTACGAAGGTGAAATTGAAAAAATCCAAGAAGAGTTGGACGTTCACAACGCAACAACACACATTTAAGTTGGTGTCTATTTGGTTTGGGGATTTACGAACCTTTGGTTCATTCTACAATATGCACTAAGTAGTGATGTTTGATTCTGATGTGAATTTCAAAAGTCGTCGGTCAACATAGTTCAACAATCGTCAAAAGAGTATCAATAGTCTCAAAACTCTTTCAAAATAAATCTCTGACCTTATAGCCCAACGCCCCCATCTGAAAAGGTGGGGGTTTTTGTTAAGACAAGGCTAAGGTTCGGTTATGATTTGGTATCTCAGGGACACTTAATATAAAAATGTTGTAGTTATCGGTGAAACTTAGAAAACAATGCTATTAACAATATTACTTTCACTTGGGTTACAACAACAAATTGATACCACAAGTTTAGAGGGACAACTCGAAGAGGTCACCGTAAAAACAACATTTAAAAGAGAATCCCAAGGTTCAGTAAACCTTCAAGCGAAAACCAGTGTTACAATGGTGGACGGGATGTCTCAAGAAATCATCAAGAAAAGTCCCGATAGAAACTTAAGTGAAACGCTCAAAAGAGTTGGAGGTCTTACTATTCAGGGTGACCGATTCGTAATCATCCGTGGACTCAACGACCGATATAATTCCGTACTTCTAAATGGTGCCCTTCTTTCATCAACCGAACCTGATAGAAGGGCGTTTTCTTTTGACATTATTCCAAGTAATGTTGTAGAGACCATGATGGTCAACAAAACGGCAAGTGCTAACTTACCGAACGACTTTGCGGGTGGTGTAATCCAAATTAATACCAAAAGTGAGTTTGTAGACGCGGGTCAGTCATTTTCTATTGGTACCTCTTATGGTACTTTGTCTACTTTTCAACCAAGTCAATATGTGAAGTTCAGTGACCTACCAAGTCTATTTCCGACTACCAAAGAATTCAGAATGAGTTCGATTGAAGAAAGAAGATATTTCACTTCAATGATTCCAACAACTTTTGAAGTCCAAGACAGAACCAACCCTTTGAACTTCAACTTCAATTATTCTATCATCAATAGAGTTAGATTGAAGGAGGGTGGGTTTGGATTCGTGGCAAACGTAATTTATAGAGGTTCAAATTCTATTACCTATTCGAATAGGAGAGACTATCAGTCTTTGACGGAGTTGGCTTATGACTATAATGACAGGGTAAATACAAACACCCAAAACTTGAGTGTGATGTTCAATCCAACTTTTCTGATTGGCACCAAAAAGTTTACGGTCAGAAATTTATTCAACTATCAAGGTGAGAATCTTTTTATTCACAGGACTGGGGAAAACTACGACAACCTTCAAGAACTTGACTACACCAACTCAATTGGTTACAAAAAGTTTATCTACACCTCACAATATGAAAAGACATGGTCTAACAAAACTTTTGGTGTAAACTACTTTTGGATGAACCGAAACCAACCTGACTATAGAATTACCCCGCTGGCTCGTTCACTTGGTTCTCAAGATAGTATGAACTTAGTATGGAGAGACACCTATAGATTTTGGTCTAAGATGAACGAACACGGACTTGGAACTCATTACAATGTCTCAGGTAAGAAATTGAGTTGGGGAGTTACCGAACAATTCAAACTTAGAATGTTTGACGCGAGAGTATTCAGGTATAGTGATAAAATAACTCTCAGTGAAATCACAAACAATACGGATAGTTACAACGGAGGGTCAAATATCTTGGCGGGTTATGTAATGTATACCGGTAAAGTTGGAAGACTCAATTACTCAGGTGGTTTGAGAAATGAGAACCAAAACTTTTTGGTAAACACCGCAGATTTTAGTGGGAGACAAGTTCAAGTTTTCAGAAACTATTTTGACTTCCTTCCTTCTGTTAATTTGAATTACAACCTGACTGAGAATAACAATCTTAGATTCTCAACAAGTCAGACGGTTGCTCGTCCCGAGTTTAGGGAGGTCAGCAATTTTGCTTTCTATGATTTTGTTAGAAACGCACAAGTGATTGGTAATCCAAATCTCGAGAAGTCAAAGATTACAAATTTGGACTTAAGGTTCGAGAGTTTCTTTACACCAACAGAGAACTTCTCCACCTCCGTGTTTTTCAAACATTTCTCTAACCCAATCGAACAGGTGGTTGCCAATGGCTCATCACCAAGTAATTTGATTCTTACTTACTCGAACCCGAATCAAGCGGTATTATTCGGTGGTGAGATGGAACTAAGAAAAAAACTTGGTAACCTCTTTACCCTTTCAACAAATCTAAGTTACATCAACTCAAGTGTAACAGTAAATGGAACGACAAGACCACTACAAGGTCAGTCACCCTACATAATCAACACAGGTGTATTTTACACCAAGAAAAACATTTCTGTTTCGTTCTTCTATAATAGAATCGGGGAAAGAATATCAGCAGTTGGATTCAACGGATACTCCGACATTTATGAAAACGGAAGGGACCTCGTAGATGCGACAGTCCAATATAAAACCAAAAAGATGGAGTTCAAACTCGGATTGACTGACTTGTTATCTCAGGGAACGATTCTATATCAGAAGGTACCGAACAGGAATTTAATAAACACAATAAACGAGAAAACAATCTCAATTTCACTAAACTACAAACTATGAAAAAGTTAGCAACTTTTCTATTGTCTTCACTTCTTATTTTTACTTCCTGTGAAGATGAAATTATTGACCCGAGCGAACTTGTACTTCAGGGTACAATCACTGAGGACAAAACACTCACAAAAGATAAACTATGGACTCTGAAGGGTTACGTTTTCGTACCTGAAGGGGTTACTCTCACTATCGAAGAAGGGACCACTGTTCAAAGTGATATTGCTGAGAAGGGTGCCCTGATTATCGAACGTGGAGGAAAAATTATGGCTGAAGGAACGGCAGATGAACCAATTGTGTTTACCTCAGGAAATGCGTTTCCACAATCAGGTGATTGGGGTGGAATTGTTATTTTGGGTAAAGCAAAAACCAACCAAATTGACCCGGTTATCGAAGGTGGTGTCGGAAAAAATTATGGTGGCGAAGACGACGCGGATAACTCGGGAGTTTTTAAGTATGTGAGAATTGAATATGCTGGAATTGCGGCATTCGCTAACTCAGAATTGAATGCTCTTACCTTAGCGGGTGTCGGTAGTGGAACCGTAGTAGAATATGTTGAATGTTATTACTCGTTTGATGACGCGTTTGAGTTCTTTGGTGGAACAGTTTCACCAAAATACTTGGTAGCGGTTGGAACAGGTGATGACGACTACGACTTTGACTTTGGATATAGAGGAACAATTCAATACGCAATCTCAAAGAGAGACCCTTTGTTTGTGGACGGAGCGGATGCTGGAAACGGTGTTGAATGTGACAATGACGGAGCGGGCTCAACTCTTACACCCACTACCAAACCAACCCTTCTTAACTTTACCTTGGTAGGTCCTACTTCACCTCAATCACTTCCAAACCACAACTTGGCAATGAGATTCAGAAGAGGAACAAACTTCGTGGTTAGAAACTCAGTATTCTATGGATACATGAAAGGTGGTTTACAGATTGAGAGTGATATAACCGTACAATCATTCAAAGATGGTGGTTCAGAATTCACAGGAAATGTTGTTCATAGTGTTGATACAACTAAAATCCTTATCACCAAATCTCCGTCAATTTTATCGTTGGAAGATATGACGACCAAAGTTTTGAACAATAATAATACTCTTTGGACATTATCAACTTCACCCGTTACAAATGGTTTTGAAACTGTAAGTGGTAACGTAGGCGCTATACCACAAGGAACCAACAACTGGCTCCTTGGTTGGACCAAATTCTAAGTTTCACAAAACGGTCCTAAAGGAACCCCTCTACGGAGGGGTTTTTTATTTTTCAGGGTATTTATATGAAAAGTTTTACAATGAAAGAGGAATTCATAATCAAGTTAGTTCAGCTCAAAAATCAGTTCAAGTTTTTACACTGGCAAACATTTAGTTATTCCAAACACAAAGCCTACGACAAAATTCAAAAAGACTTGGACGGACTCATTGATGAGTTTGTGGAGACTATGATGGGTAAGTACGGAAGACCCGAGTTCCCAGCAGAATTCGCAATCATGTTCCAAGATATCAACAGACTTTCAATGCAGAATTTCTTGGATAATACAATTGAATTTTTCTTAGATATGTCTAACGAATTAGACCCGAGTGTTGATTCGGATTTGTTGAACATACGTGACGAAATGATGGGAAGTGTCAATAAGTTGAAATACCTCCTCACATTAGAATAATATGAAAAAAGTTATCCTCGAGTCGGGTTTAAGAGACATCAAAGAGCTCAGAAAAAGATACCCGAAGGCTAAGATTTATTTTCACCAAGATTTGGACGGTGTAACCACCGCCTTGGCGATGAAAAAATATCTCGAGGATAATGGTTTCGAAGTTGTAGATTCTGAAATCATTCAGTATGGTGATAGGGAATTCGCAGTCAAGAAACCTGAAGCAAGTGGTGAAGTAATGCCAGTATTGGTTGACTTCGCACATGGAAAACCAATGTTTGTAATTCACACTGACCACCATGATACACAGGTAGGTGCTGAGAAAGATGCTTCAAAGAGTTTCAGACAAGCACGTTCCAACGTAGAAACCATATCTCAAATCATATCTCCCAAAGAAATATTCCCAAGTTCCGATATCAAGTTAATATCTACAGTAGACTCGGCGGATTATGCCAAACACAATCTCACCACAAAGGACGTAATCAATTACATCTTCAGATTAGATAAAGAAAAAGGTCTTCAGCAAAACAAGATGCTTCTTGGTCTTACCATCAACAAACTTCTTCTTGCGTTTAAGAACAAACCTGGTTTCTTGGAAGGTTTAGTCATGAACTCTGAACCATCCCTTTTATCAATCTTAGGAAACATCCGTAGATGGATGGAAGAGAATTCGAAAGATACACCTGAGACACTTCAGAGAAATGCGGAGAGATATCTTGATTCGATGAAGAACCATCAAAATGTAAATGTGGAAGATGGAATCATATTCCAATACGGGATGGGTTCTCTTAAAGGTACAGGTTCTTATGACCGATACACTCCATTCCACAATAACCCTGAAGCTGATTTCTTAGTCATCATGTGGCCGATGGGGTTAGTTCAAGCCTCTTGTAACCCATTCAAAAAGGACAGAGAACTCAAAGGAGTTGACCTCGGGGAAATCAAAAATGAGGTATTGGCAAAATGGGAAGAGCCGCTCAAGAATAGAATCATCCCTCTATCAACCATCAAGTATGTAAGTGAAAAGTCTGTGGGTGAGGAGAGTGTTGGTTTCACCTACAAAGATTTTGAAGCAATGTATGGTGATAAAATCCTTGGTATGGAAGGCGGCGAGGAAATCCTCAATCGTGTTAAGTCAATTCTTGACAGACCTTTCAATGATTTAACTGAGGAAGAGAAAAGACTTCTCGATAGAATTGGAGTCAACGCTTGGGATTTAATCAAAGCCAACTCAGGTGGACATAAATGTATTACAAACATTTCGGGATTAAGTTATTTGGGTAGAGCAACAAGACCGCCCGAGGGTCCGTACAGATATGACTCAGAGTCGGATGATACTCCTTATGTAAAATTCACCAAAATGATTGGTCAAGAATTCATGAGAGTTCTTAAGGAAAAGATTCGTCAGAGTAAAGAATCAAACGAGTAACTTAATCTCGTCTCCCTTTTTGATTTTTAGTTCTTCGGCAGAACCTCCTCTTATTTCCAAGATAAGTCTACCTCTTCCACAATAGTTTTCACAATCCTCATCTGTTTTGGATTTACAAGGAGGACAATTATGATGAATTTTACTTATTGTGAGACCCTCGATAAAAATAATGTCTAAGGGTATAGTACACTTTTTCATCCAAAAACAATTGGTGTCATCATCCATAATGAATAACATTCCATTGTACTTGTCGGTAAAGTTTTTACCCATCATACCCTCTGCTCTTCCTTTGTCGTCGTGTCTGACTTTTACATTGAAGATGTTGTTTCCTATTTTTACTTTCATAACCTATTTATAAATATGAAAAAAAGACGAGACGTTTCTAGTGTTTTAGTAAAAGTTGGTGACGAATGTTTGTTATGTAAGAGAGCACCGTCTCAAAGTTACCCTAATACGTGGTCTATTCCTGGCGGAGGAGTTGACAAAGGGGAAGAACCGAAACAAGCCGCTGCTCGTGAATTCTATGAAGAGACTAACCATCAAATATCTGAGGATGATTTGGTTTTCAGAGCGGTTATGCCAAAATCCAAGAACGGTAAAATGAAAGGTTTGATGTATATCTATGTGTTAGAACCTAATCAAAAAATATATCCCGATTTGGAAAATGCTGAAGACGGATATGAACATTCAGAGTGTAGATATTTCAAATCCTACAACCTCGATAGAATGGAAATGGGAACCAACCTTTACAAAGTTGTAAGAAAAATTTTCGGATTGGATTGAACTTTTGTTCAACTTGAGTATATTTATGGTCTCTACCGTAAGGTAGAAACACCCCCCAACAAAAGTTTCATTCAGGGTATTGACGGAACACAATTTCGTATTATCTTTGTGAAACACTCGGATGAAGGAGTAGAATCCTTACCCAAATCCCACAACGAGTGTTCGAGAGAATATTCATATGTTGTGGGATTTTTTTTCCGAGTTAGTTCTTTAAAATATAGCGCGGATTAGAGTTCTGGTGAACTCGGAAGTCTCATAAGCTTTCTTCAGGGTTGTTCGATTCAGCCATCCGCTACAAAAGTTGAGTAAGGTACTTGACGAAATCAAAAACCTTATTATACTTTCACAACAAATCAGGGAAACCTGATACGTTCTTTAAAATGTTAAAAAGGCGGTTTAGCGTCTTCAGATAACCCCAGTGATGGGACTAAATGGGACAAAAGGGTTTAGCGACCCGAGTAGTTTCGCAGGTCGATGACCTGACAACTAAACAAAGTACCTACGGTTGATACCCTGACGGCAAGTGTTGAGGGGAGGATATCACTCCGATTTTGTAGAGAATCGGGGTTGAGATGGAGACATCAATAGGAAAAGGTACAGGTGACGGTTTGAGACATCCCGCCGGGTGTTGTAGAGCTGGGTACCAGTCTGAGGGGTAACCACGGGTTAAAACCCACCGTAGTCCTGATTGACCGTCAACTGGCGGGTTGACAGAGAGGTGTGAAGCATTTCGTTCCCAAAAGGAATGGACCTTCTCCCGAAGCACATCTTTCATTCTTCTACAAATAGCTACATATCAATGTGAATGATATTCTCAGATACAAGCGAAAGTCTTCGGGCGTTGATACTGAAAGGTGTCTAATCCTTCAGGTCATCGGACCAATGAAGGCATCAATCGGACCGCAAGTCCCTTGGTGTTAATTGTGAAACTACTCGTGGGACCGCAATCCCTTAGTGAGCCCCGAAGGCTTAAGAGATAGGAGTATCAGTTGAGTTGGTGTCAACGAAAAGAGTGGTAGACTCAAATTACCGACACTGGTTGGTTACGGCAGGCAACTGTTGTGGACCGAGTGGGGAAAGGATAATCCCACTAAAGACTGACCACCTAAGCTCGTAGTCTCAGAGCATTAGCCAAACCTCCTTCCGTAAGGTTGGGGGTTTTTTGTTTTATGATTTGGTAGATTGAAAAAAGTTTCTTATCTTTGAAGTGTAAAACAAAAAGGTTATGAAATTGAATTACCACCACATTCGTATCGAACATGAGAAGTTCGGTGTATTGGTCAACGAAAGTTTCTTGGACGCCGTCCAATTCAAGATTTTCTTGAAGATGGTTCACGGATGTTTGGAACTCAAGGAAAACCTTTCGTTTTTCAACGGGACAGATTTCTTAATCAATGTCCCACACAAATACTTGGTTGACTCAATTATCATCTCTAATTCCAAGGAGTATGAGAGTGAAACGAATCTCACTGAACACTTCAGGTCAAAGATTGAATCATTGGTCACCAAGTAAGTTCCTGACATTTTGTCAGGTGGTGGAGCGACTGACAACCTGTCAGTCCCAAGAAGGTCAGAGAAATCTGACCTTTTTTATTCTGCAAAATAGTTTTTACCTGGCTGAAGATAATCTAATAGAAAGTTTTCTACTTCATCCAAGTCAATTCCGTCATCGTAATTGACCATAATGGTATCTACCAAAGAATCGAAAAAGTTTGGATTATCAGTACTACCTACTACAATAATTTCTTGCTTTCCTGAAACTTGAGGCCAATCAACAATTGTTAGGGGAATATGCTCTTCGTATAAAATCAAGTGGGAATTATTTTTTATATCATCAAATTCGCTTTTATTAATTGATTCACCCACTTGGTATTTTTTCAAATTCGGGTCCATAGTTATCCAAATAGTAAGAGAAAAATCATTTTTTCCTTCTATATGAACCTCACCATCTCCATCACAATACCCACATTCAAGTTCTCCCGAACCGCCACATTCTTCGCAGGTCAAATATCCCTCACCATCGCAATGGTTACAATTCTCGTTACCAGTCCCATTACAAATTTCACACTCTTCTCCATCGACTTCACCACTCCCGTCACATTCACGACAATTAATTTCACCGCCGACGCATTCACCACAATCTACTTTTCCTTCTTCACAGTAAGGACAACTTTCTTCCCCATCACCATTACACTCCTCGCAAAGAGTTGCGCTTTGGTTTCCGAGGTCTTCCAATAAAACAATTATAAACGCTCTGTCCAACATCTTTAGACTTTCTTGGGGAGAAAAACCTTTTTGATTTTCCAAGTAGATTAATAATAATGAAAGAAACAAATCTTCTTTGTTCAAAGAATTCAAGGTAGTTTTCCAAAATCTCTCTTTTCTTAATCTTCTGAGTTGTCTTAACAAATCCCCAAAAACGAATTGACTTTGACCCACTAACATTTTGGATAAAGGCAATTTCAAAACTTTTGTTAAGGATAAAACTTTTTGAGCGTCCATTGTTGTTTTTTTGATAAATACTTTTTTTCTGAGAAGGATAATTATATCTTTAAAATAAAAAAATGAAAATAGAAGTCTCTGAAGAAGAAATCATCAAAAACTCTAACGATTTTGAGTTAGGAAAGCTAGTAAGAAGAAAGTATTGGAACCTTCGTAGTGAGGTAATGAACAATCGTGACGAACACGTTGGATTGGTAATTGATGAAAACGGAATGGTAACTAAAATTATTTCTCCGAAATTGGAAGAAATGAAATGTTCGATTTGTGTGGGTGATATAAGCCGTATCAGTGAAGAACATCTTTTGGGTAACGACCACCTCAAGTGTGTTCTCGAAAGGTCAAACGAGATTGAAAAATGCGTGGTATGTGGACGTGATACAAGATACACTCGTGGTACCCATATTGACATGAGAGTTGGGTACGTTGAAGGTGCTGGACAAGGCTGTGATGGTAGTTGTGGTGGAGGTGTTCCTTATTGACAATAAAAGTCTTTTGGGTATACTTTCAACTGTATGAATACAAAAAAACCATCAGCTATTGTTTATGGCTGGCACAAACTCGGGGATTCGATTCTACATTCCCATGTTTATTGGGAAGAGAGTCTATATGAAGAGGTCACGGTTTATTCTCTTCCGTACAATAACTCAGTGGTGGAGGACTATACGAAATATCGTCCTGACTTGATTATATCTTTTGGTAGAAAAATTGAGATACCTCATTTCCATCTGTCACGATATCATATTCACTATGATACTTTGATGGATGATGTAATTTTGGCAAATGTGATTGCTTGCCAAACGGTTTTTAGAAACTGTACTTATTTCCGTCCAAGATTCTCCATCTTTACTCCAACTTACAAAACAGGTGAAAGAATCCGTAGAACCTATGAGGGACTCAAAAATCAAAACTTCACCAATTGGGAGTGGGTTGTTGTTGATGATTCACCTGACGATGATACTTGGGAAATTCTCCAAGATATTGCCTCGAAAGACTATCGAGTAAAACTTCACAGAATCTACCCTTTGAGTGGGGGTAATATCGGTTTAGCTAAACACAGAGCGGCAATACTCTGTGATGGTGATTGGGTCGGGGAACTTGACCACGATGACACCTTAACGACCGAGTGTTTGTTAACTTGTCAAGAAGCGATTGAAAAATATCCTGACGCGGGATTTCTTTATACGAATTGTAGTGAAATGTATGAAGACAACGACGAACCCAAGTACTACGACCACGATTGGTCAGGAAACTGGTATGCTAGAGAAGATAATTATTTTGATTTCTCATACGCTGGACACAGTTGGGTTAAGGTGGATGGTAAAGAAAGATTGGCTCATCACTACCCAGATATAAATCCATTAACCATCCGATTCAATATCACGATGCCGAACCATTTGAGGATGTGGAAAAGAGAGGTTTATCATGAGATTGGTGGACACAACAAATCTACTCCTGTTGCTGATGACTTAGAAATTATTATTCGTACATTTTTAGCAACAAAGTTTATTCATATCAAACGTGTTTTATACCTACAATACAACAATCGTAACTCCACAGTTGATAACAACGCAACCGACATTAACAGAAGGGCGAGACTTATTCGGGACCATTACGATAAAAGAATTCACGAAAGAATTGAAGAACTTGGTTCTTGGGATTGGAACTGGGATGAACAAGAACAACACTCCCAAAAATTTCAACATAAAGTACCCATCAGAAAATACTTTGATGAGGAGCAAGTAATGAACTATATCTATGAATAACAAAACAACGAAAATCTGTTTAAATGCCATGGTAGCCAACGAGGCGAGAACCATAACCCGAATGTTGGATTCCTGTTACAAATACATTGATTACTGGGTTATCCAAGACAACGGTTCCAAAGACGGGACTCAAGACATCATCCGAAAATATTTTGAGGAAAAAGGTATTCCAGGTTTCCTTTACGAGACTGAGTGGCAATATCCTGGATTCAATCGTGACCACGCTCTTCAAACTTGCTTAAATGCTGACCATGGATGTGACTGGATTCTCCGTATGGACGCTGATGAAAGATTGGAAGTGGACGAAGATTTTGATTGGGAAGTTTTCAATGACACGACAGTTTCTTCATGGAATATCATAGTTCATTCTTTTGATACAAAGTACTTTAGAACTTGGATGTGGAATTCAAGACTTTCATGGTTTTTTGCTCATGACAGAAGACATGAAACAATACACTTGCCAGGTTTGGGGGAAGAATTCCAACGAATTACCTTACCTGAAGGCTTTCGTCACATCGTGACCAATGATGGACAAACATGGTTTGCCCCAAGAAAGTTCTTGAAAGACGCCTTGGAACTCGAAAGTGATAAAGTGGTCGGAAATACACTCAATGACGACATGTATCACTTTTGGTATGTTGCTAAAAGTTATGCGGACTGTTACGGTAAACCTGAAGAATTACCTTTGGGTAAAGCACATTCAGATGAATATGCCCGAAGAGCCATCTTCTACTTTGAACAATGGTTGAGAATTAACCACAATTATTATGAGACAGGTGAGCCGGCTAGAATCGATGAGATGGGTTATCTGACTTTTATTTTGATGGGGGATGCTTATAGATTCATGGGAGACTTGGACAAAGCCGAGTCAATGTACCGTCAGGCAGAACCATTTGCCCCTGGTAGAAACGAACACCTTTTATATCTAATACACTTGTTCGAAGGACAGAATAGATTAGAAGAGGCTATTGGTTTGACCGAGGTTGCTCTTTTACCTGAGAGAACAAATCCATTCCCAAGTTATTGTTTCTTGATTGAAAATCGTGCCTACCATGACTCGTCGACATATTTGATTGAAACAAGAGACCGAATGAAAAAAAGATTAGATGAACCTGTAATGAGTAACAAAGGTGTCGTTTTTGATTTCCAATAAAAAGTACGATTATTTAATCGTGGGTTCAGGTTTCTTCGGTGCGACCTGTGCCTACGAACTTACCAAATCAGGAAAAAAAGTTTTGGCGGTTGAAAAAAGAAATCACATCGGAGGAAATTGTTATACCAAAGATGTTGATGGAATTCATGTTCATGAGTACGGTGCTCACATATTTCACACCAGTGACAAACGTATTTGGGATTGGGTGAATCAGTTCGCGGAGTTCAGACAATTTCAGAACTCACCAATTGCTAACTACAAAGGTGAACTTTATTCTCTTCCTTTCAACATGTGGACATTCTACCAATTGTGGGGGGTAAGAAACCCTGAGGATGCCAAACTAAAAATTGAATCTCAAAAGTATCAGGGACCTATTACCAATTTGGAAGAACAGGCTCGTTCGATGGTTGGGGATGACATCTTCTACAAACTAATCAAAGGGTATACAGAAAAACAATGGGGTAAAAAGTGTACTGAACTTCCACCTTCAATTATCAAAAGATTACCAGTTAGGTTTACTTGGGATAACAATTATTTCAATGACAAGTATCAAGGAATACCAATTGGTGGATACACTCAAATCTTTGAGAAACTACTCAATGGTGTGGAAGTGATGTTGGAGACAGATTTTTTTCAACACAAAGAAGAGTTTGAAAGGTTGTCAGACAAAATAATCTATACTGGTCCAATTGACAGATTCTTTGACTATAAGTTCGGAAGGTTAGAGTACAGAAGTCTTCGTTGGGAAAACTATCACTTAGATAAGGAAAGTTTCCAAGGACACCCCGTGATGAATTTCACCGATGATGATACCGAGTATACCCGAGTCTTAGAACATAAGTTTTTTGATAATCAAAATCAAAAGACAACCTATATCAGTAAGGAATACTCATGTGATTACACCGGTGAGAATGACCCTTATTATCCGATTCGGGATGAAAAAAACGTGGTGACCTACAACAAGTACAAGTGGTTGGCGGATGAAACCAAACAATATATCTTCGGTGGAAGACTTGGAACTTACGCCTACTACGACATGCACCAAGTAATTGGACAAGCCTTGGCAACTTTAGATAAACTAAAGTGGGGTGAGTCTAATGAAAGTTGATGTCCGTCAAACAGAAAGTGTCGTTGGAAATCTGAGACATCACACGAGTGATACGGTCTTTAATTTTGTTACCAACCATAACCGTGTCGGTTCCTTCTTTGACGTAAATCTTGAGTCCGTAAACCCAATCACACATGGCGGTTCTCACAGGTGCTCTGAAGAGGAAAGTAACCTCAACAGTTTCCACGCCACCGAGACTCTTGTCACGTTGGAGAGCTTGGGACACAATCTTGTCCAAAGACTTCTTGAGAATGAGATTACGGTCAGCCACCTTATGAATATTTTTACAAATATAAATACAAAATCGTTTGGTTTAACAAAATATTTTAACTAAATTTGTGGTATGAGTTTTATTGAACAAACCCTCACTATCAATACCAAGACGACAGGTTTTGCCTCTCCTGCTGAGAGTTATGTGGACAAGAGATTGGACCTGAATGAATTGATTGTTAGGGACATTCATTCTACCTTCTATTTTAGATACAAAGGTCCAAAAACCTTAGGGGTAAATCCCGGTGATGTGTTGGTTGTTGACCGAGCACTTCAACCTTTGGATGGAGACCTTGTGGTGTTAACCGACAAACTTTGTTTTAAGATTAGGGAGTATGATGGTCAGAAAAACTTATGGGGTAAAGTTTCTTGGATTTTAAAACAACGTTAGTCATGGTAGTAATTGGACTCATCATCATAGTATTGCTTTGGGCAATTCTTAAACAACTTGAAAAAAATAAAGGGTAATATGAAACGGGTTTTTGAAAAAAATGATAAACCTAAATTAATTCATAAACTTCACCAACTTCAGAAGAGGCTCACTCGTGCGGACCAAAAAGACCACTCACCTGAAAAGGTACAAGCCAGATTGAAACTTCTGAAAAAGATACAAGAACAACTCAGACACATTAAAGGTGATAAAAAATAATGACTCGGAAAATTGGAATCATCGATTGTAATAACTTTTACGTTTCTTGTGAGAGGGTCTTTAATCCTGTTTCGGTGGGGAGACCCACTGTTGTTCTTTCTAACAACGATGGTTGTGTAATTGCTCGTTCTCAAGAAGCCAAAGCTCTTGGGATTAAAATGGGCGAACCTTTCTTTCAAAAAAGGGACTTCATGGATGAACATCGATTCTGTGTTTATTCATCTAACTACAACCTTTACGGTGATATGTCTGATAGAGTAATGTCAGTTATCAGAGAGTTTGCCACCACAATAGAGATATATTCAATTGACGAGGCGTTTGTTGATTTTTCAAACATCCCTGATGATGAATTGATGGATACATTGGAACTAATCCAAGACCAAGTAAAACGTAGAGTTGGTATTCCTGTTTCCATTGGAGTGGGACCAAACAAAACTTTGGCTAAACTCACGTCCCACATGGCAAAACAACAACCCACCTTCAACGGAATCTGTAGTTATTGGGACTTACCTAACTTTAGGAACTCCCTTTACGATATTGTTGTAGATGAAGTATGGGGTATTGGACGTAAGTGGGCAAAGAAGTTAAAGGCAATCGGTGTGGAATCAATTGGACAGTTTGTGATGCTCCCTGATGGATATGTTAGGAAACTTCTCAACGTAAACGGATTAAGGGCCAAAGCTGAAATTCTTGGGATGTATTGTCACCCTGTGGTTACTCAGACAAAATTCAAAAAGAATATTGCTTCAACTCGGTCGTTTGGACAAGATGTTGATTCTTTCGACCAATTGGCGGAAGCCATGTACACATACATTAAAAATGGTGTGAGAAAACTAATTGACAATGGCGCCGAACCAAACAAGGCGACCATCTTCATGAACGGGAATATCCATAAAGGAGAAAAACACTACTCAAGTAAACAAATCTCATTCAACAAACAAACTAAAGACGTAGATGAGATTTGGAGTCAGGTTTATCCACATATGAAAAAACTTTATCAAACGGGAAAAAAATATAAAAAATGTGGAATCATCTTCAATGACTTGATGCCCGAGACTCAACGTCAGACGTCCCTATTTGAACAGACAATTCAAATCATCCAAGCACCGATAAATAAAGAAAAGAAGTGGGAAATGAAACAAGACTTCATCAGTCGTAAGTATACCACTTCTTGGGATGAAATTCCTGAGGTTTTTGTTTAGGACCTCGGGATATTTATAACTAAAACTGATTGATGAAAAAAGTTTTAGCAGAGGAAATCAACAAGAACAGACGACTGATGAATCTCCAAGAACAAACTCTTGGGGACTTACTTAAATCTGTTTCTGATTTCTTTGGGTTTGATGATTCTGAGGACAAACCCGAAAAACAAATTAAAAGTATCGGAACCGATGACGATTTCTACAAAGAGATTCTAAAAGGTGTTGGTGCCCCCGTAACTCCTGACAATATGGAGTTCCTTTATGCTTGGAGACAATCCGAAGGTGGAGAGGCAAAAAACAATCCTTTCAACACCACCCACCATAAGCCGGGTTCTTCTTTTTATAATTGTTTGAATAAGAACTCAGAGGGTAAATGTATACATGGAGTTAAAAATTACAAGCAAGAGATGGATGGTGTTCAAGCAACAATTGATACACTACAAAACGGTAAGTATGATAACATCATAAAATCTTTGAAAACGGGGAATGATTCCATGAAAACCGCCATGGCACTCAAGAATTCACCTTGGGGAACAGGAGACCTAACCATCAAAGTTTTGAAAGGATATCAGTCGGGTGCCAGTCCCAAACCACCAAAAATTGCTTAAATTATGTTGATTCTTGAGGGGAGAAAGGAAAACGTATTCAAAAAGTACGAGGAACAAATTCAGTCGGCAAGGAAGTTAGTGTCCAATTATATGGACAATGGGTCCGCCTATGATTTCTTGATTAGTGACCCCTTCATGATTCAATCCAACTACAAATATTTGGATGATTTGTTGAGGGTTTACTTGATAATGAACGAATTCTATTTTCTGTCGGAAAAAAAATCTCTTCAAACTCGAGAAGCCTTCAATTTCATAATGAAAGAAAGGGAATATCTCACCAAAGCAATCAATGCTTTGGAATTCTTCGAATCCAATAAGAAAAAATTCAAATACAATCAGTTTGCCGAATATCTCAAAAAAGAAACATTAGATAGTTTCCTCAAAGAATACAAAAAACTCAAGACAGAAAGGGAGAAGAGCAGAGAGTTAGAAATAAAAAAAACTCAAGTCACTAGAATTTATGAAGATGAAACTATTCTCGTTTTGAGACCTTTGACTTATGAGGCGTCCTGTATTTACGGGGCTAGTACTAAGTGGTGTACGGTGTCGAAACAATCAATGGAACATTTCTTGAACTATACATCCACTGGGGGTTTATATTACATTATATTCAAGAAAATTCCCAACGACAACATCTATCATAAGTTAGCAATCTACAAAACTGAGACAGGACAATCTTGGTGGGATTCAGTAGATAGTAAAATGAGCGGACCACAAATTAAGTCTTTCATTTCTGCTTTACCATCTGATGTAATGACTTTGATTCAAAAAGACTTTGATACTGAATATCCGGTAGACCCTTTGGTAGTAGATGCCTTCAACTCTCAGTATACATTCACCGCTCAAAGAGAACTTGCCAACCAAGAAGTAATTGGTAAATGGGAGTTTGGAGTTACCTTTTCTTCTCCCAAAGTTGAAAGCGAAACGAAAACTTCTGCCAAGTGTGAAGTTTTCATCGAGAAGGAATTCCAAGAAGTACCTGTCGGAACTTATCTCATGAGAAACGAAATAGACTACAAAACAAATTTTGTGAATTTCTATGTCTCTCCTCAAGTAATAAGTGAAGATATGGGTATCGCTTTAAAGGGGCCGATGGAATTTAATGTTCAGTTGGGTCACAAAATTCCGAGAAACTTTTTCAATGAATATGCTATGAGATTGTTCAGTCGGATTTATGAACAAATAACGAGGAACGAAAAATTCATTGAAACAATTACACCCAAGGATGTGATAATTTCTAAATCCCCGAAAACCGATGCGGGTTATACTTTCGAAAAAAGGTCAGGAGTTATAGGGGAATTGTTGAAATGGTTAGACAGTGGTAAAGTTGGAACCAAAACCGATTTTTTGGTTGATATAGGTAAATTGGATTACCGAGATGGAGAATTCTTTACAAAGGGTTCCAAATCGCCAATTGTGGCTCGAGGTTACTTGGCTCCTCTATTTTCTACTGCTAAAGCCACGGGTATTATTGATTACAAAAAAGACGGACCAAGATTCCTTATTGTTAAAGGACCTAACTTTGAGAAATACAAATCGGGGGCTAAAATAATCTTCTTGTAAAAAAAAAGGGGAACTCTTTCGAGAACCCCCAAACCGGTAAAACACTAATCTACACCTATGAGGAAACCGGTAACCTTCAAGGTTAGTTAAAAGATAAAAGAACTTTTGTTTCAAGACAATAGTTTTTTTATAAAAAATTAATATCTTTACGATATGAAAAAATTTTTATTTTTAATTCTTACTTTTTTGGCACTTTCTTGTGAAAAAAACGAGGTAATATGTGATACTTCTTTCAAATCATATCATTTATATGTTAAAGATACCGTTGAATATCTTCGAGTGGTTGATATTGACAATGGATATATTCTTTACTCAGATTCCAACCTTTACTCAAGATTCAAGGTTGTTGACGACAGTTATCTCAATATTATTGGTAAAAACCAACAACGAGCATTGAATATTAAATTTCGGTATACTCGTGATACAGTTTATCAAAGAATTCAACCCGTTTGTATTACTACTGACGAGTGTCACGTTAATTTTTACTATCCCTCAGATACTTTATGAAAAAATTATTATTCCTCTTTTTATTCTTGATTCCTTTCATGGGGTTTGGCTCTCACTACGCAGGGGGAGACATTCAATACAAGTATGTGGGAGATTCAACTGGTATTCCTCACCATTATAAAGTTATTCTCCGACTCTACAGGGACGTTACGGGTATTGGGATGCCTATCACTACAAATGTTACTGTCAGTTCATCCTGTTTCTCCAATCAGAACATACCCATGACCCAACAAGCCGGTTCGGGACTTTTGGCGCCTACTCTTTTCGATTGTGTTACACCCGGTGCTACAGGGACAAAAACCTTGGAAATTTATACCTATAAGGGATTTATCATTCTTCCTGGTACCTGTTCTAATTTCAAGTTTTGGTGGTCCGACTGTTGTAGACCTGGTAACATAACAAACATCTTTAATTCCAACGGAGCTTTGGGTAATGATGGGTTTTTCTTCGATGCTGACTTGAACAATACCTCAGGGAATAACTCATCTCCCATATTCATATCTGAACCCGTGAGAGCTTTCTGCGTCAACAAAGCCTTTAATTGGGCACAGAAAAGTGTTGAATATAATGGTGATAGTATTCGATATCAAATGATTAGTTGCCGGGAAAATCCTTATCCCACACAAACCAATATTCCATTCGACCCAGGTTACTCAGCCACCCAACCTGTGACATCAACTTACTTTAATCTTAACGCGAAGACGGGAACCATTTCATTTTTGCCAACCCAACAAGAGATTGATGTTATGAGTATCAAGATTACAGAATACCGGTATGACTCAACGTTTACCACTTGGTATGAAGTCGGTTCATCCTCAAGGGATATGATGATTTCTGTAACAGCAAACTGTTCTCCTGCGGCCTCCCAAGGAGTTATATTGGATTACAATTATCCTGGCCAATATTTGGATAGTGTAACAATGCTTCCCGCTGTTGACTACAACTGTGGTGATTCTCTTATTGATTTACACTTTGTGGTAAAGTTGGATTGTGAATCTATTGCGGAGGACGGGAGTGATTTCAGATTGACAAATCCTTTAGGTCAACCTATTCCTGTGAAGAGACTTTCGGCGACATGTGATGTTAACGGAGAAACTCAAGAAATTACCGTTCATCTTTTCAAACCTTTATTGGTAAATGGGAGGTATTTCCTTTATTCTAAAACCGGTAACGACGGAACAACATTGACCAACAAATGTGGATTTCCTATGGATGAATTCGATACTTTGGTTTTGATTGTTGATGATTGTTACGACCCCATCTGGAAATTTGAAAATGTAACAGTGGTCAATGACGCTCACACTAACTTACAATGGAGCATCGACACCAATAGTTTCGATACGACATACTTTGAAGGTTATGGAATTTATCGTTGGGATGGAACCCAGTATGCTTTCCGTCAACTTGTAACTAAATGGAATAAGTTATATTACGATGACCTCACGGCAACTAACGTTGATGGGGAAAGTTATTCATACAAAATTGATTTCAGATATAGTGGATTCATCTTTGGTCCTTCAGACTCCATCCATTCAATATGGCTTAGAAGTAATGGACAATGTGATTCCGTCCAACTTTTCTGGAATCAATACAACGGATGGGATAATCCTCTCTATGATGTTTATATTCAATACAACAACCGATGGGTAAAATGGAATTCCCTTCCCTTGGTTGATACGACATATCTTTTGACTTCAGATACTTTGGAGGTTGGAAATTACAACATCAAAGTAGTAACCACTGATAGTGGATATGTTAGTGAGAGTAACTATGTGATTTGTGTTCAACCCGAACCACCTTTCATCACAATCCCAAATGTATTTACACCAAATAGTGACAACACCAACGATTTCTTTGTTATTAACAATCTTCTTTTGTATGACTATAGACCAATTGTGATTAAAAATAGATGGGGTCGTACAGTTTTCGAGAGTGCTCAGTACAACAACGATTGGGACGGTAAAGGTGTTCCTGATGGGGTTTATTTCGGAATTGTGTCAATCATTTTGAACAATGAAGTAATTTCTTATCCCTTTAACCTTACTATTGTTCACTGATACTGAAGTTTTTGTAAAGTAAAAATATTTATTACTAAACAAAATACTATGGCTACACTTAACTTCACCGTTGCTTATAACACAACATTAGAGTCTGTACAGGGAATGACCCCTAACATCCAAGTTTATGCTGACGAGGTAAATAGCTGTACCGTTTGTCAAACAGAAACGGGAAGTTGTTGGGCTTGTTTATCGACTGAACAACAAGTATTCTCAGATTCGGCTTTGACCTCACCAGTCACTGATGGTTATTATATGGTAATCTACACAAAAGAGGATAATTCATCCGAAGCGATATGGCATATCGTTGGTGGTTACCCACAAGGAGGTGGATTTTTCAATTAATCCTAATTTGATAAGAAATAAAAGAACCCTCACCAAACAGTGAGGGTTTTTCATTTGATTATTACTTTTTTTTCATTTATGATTGAGTTATGAAAGTAAACTTACATCCATTATTGGAATCAGGTCTTCGGGTGATTGTATTTTTTCTAATCTTGTTTCTATCAGTAGAAGGTGACCGGTTTGCCTTCGGAATGATGGATGCTAAAAACGCAATCAGAACGGGTTTGGGTATTTCTCTATTCCTTGCCAACAACATTTTGTTTCTTTTCTTAATATTCAAATTTTCTATTTCTACTTTTCACTCAATAAAAAAATGAAAACTTTTTTACTATCTTTTTTTCTTTTGTTTTCGGTAATGACCTCATTTGGCCAAGAAAGCAAAATACGTTACATGAGAGCCCATAATGTCTCAATGGGTGTTCGCACTGATGAAAATTCACCTGTAACCTCTTGGATTCTCGACGGACAGGAATGTAACATTCTCATCGAGTTACATACTACCAAGGTTATTATTTATAGTAAAAAAACTCAAACTTACCGAATCGTCTACCAATTACCGACCGAAGGTAATACCGTTGGTTGGTTTTGTAAAGACGCGGATGGTGTCTCTTGTCATTTCAAGATGACAGCACAACCTGAATATCCTGGTCTTATGGCACTGGCGGTTGAATACAACGATGCCATATGGTTTTATGTGGCGTCCCACGAATAAATTAAATCAAATAATATTTATTAACATGACACTTCAAGAAGCACAACAAATTTTGAGAGAGAATGGTAAAGCCTCTTGTACTTGTAAGTACGGGAGTGAGGCTAACCTAATTGCGGAGGCCCAAAAACTTGTTTCTCAACCATCTCAACAGTAATCCAAAAAACTCACGACAAGTGGGTCTTTTCTTTATGCGGAAGTTAAAATCCTTATGAATTTTATTCTTGTCCTTTTTTAGTTTGTAGTAAACTTCGGGATTAATAATACTTTCGTTTTCGTCTTTATCCATTAGTTTTTTATAAAAATATAAATATGTTTTGGGTTATTGTAATTGGTACTTTAATTTTATTTTGGACCACGATTTTTGTGGGTGAGTCTATCACTCAGAAATATAGAAAAACCAAGTTTGGGGATTGGTGGAGAAAGAATGTAATCGAAGATTTGGATGAATTGGATTGAACTTTTCACTTTCACTATAGTTGGTGACAAATACAAGATAACTTATTTGGGTAACGAACCTTTATCGGTTGAAATTTCAACTCAACTAATTGGTTTAGATAGTCCGTTCAAAACAATCAGGTTTGATTTTGATGTCAGAGGGAGATGGTTCATCCCTAGTTTGGAGTACAAAGGATGTTCTTTTCTAACTTTTACAAACAAGAAATCAGGTGAAAAATTATTCTCGAAGATTATAGATAAAAGTTTAAGTCAAACCTCGAAAGGACAAAACATAATTTGTATTGGATTAAACAAAACAGGTACATCTTCACTAACCAAAGCCTTCCAAGATTTGGGGTTTGTGAGTTTTTCAGAAAACCAACAATTCCAATTTGTTGCCCCTGAAGTATATCATGGTGATTACGGTAAGTTATTTTCTGTAGTTAATAACCCCGTGTTCAACTTATTCAACGACAAACCATTTTCCTTTCCCAAAATTTATGAAGAACTTTATAAAGTTAGACCCAACGATATCTATTTGTTGACAGTCAGAGAAAGCCCTGAAAAATGGGTAAAAAGTGTAATCAATTTTTATGAATCTTTAAGTCAAGAAAAATTTTTGGAAGATAGTTCTTTTATGACAACCCG
>Ga0172372_10002794_pt1 | contig 26188 bp, 27 predicted proteins | sample LakKiv5m_2_FD_114544 | JGI IMG/M metagenome (GOLD analysis project Ga0172372, IMG submission 114544) | Freshwater microbial communities from Kabuno Bay, South-Kivu, Congo - kab_092012_9.5m | ecosystem: Environmental > Aquatic > Freshwater > Lake | place: Democratic Republic of the Congo...
GAGCTCCACGCGTGTGCATCTCAGCTACGTGGATGACCAGAATATCGGAATGGGTTTAATATCAAGAGAACGGCAGTGGAGCGGTCTCAAGATCCAGCAAACGCAGTGAACGAGAGGGGGGAATCTTATGCAAGAGATTGCAGTCGACGTTCAGGGTGTCAGTCAAGATATTGAAAAAGCGATCGGACCCAAGCCTTTTTTAAGCATCAATGATGTGGTGAATCTGCTCGGCTGTACCCGGATCTGTGTTTTGAATTGGCTCCGCCGCAACGAGGCTCACACGAGGCCGCCCAAGATCAAGGTGGGGAGGCAGATCTTTTTTCCGCGCACTCAGTTCATTGATTGGCTGATGAAGGAGCAGGGCTTGAAATGACTACGATCCGGATCTTTCTCTACAAAAAGAAGCATCGGAGCGGCAACGTCACCTGGGTAGTTCGCTGGAAGCACCCGGTGACTGGTCAGTGGTTCAACGTGCCCGGTGGGAAGACCAAGGCCGAAGCCGAGTTGATCCGCGCCAAGCTTTGGAAAGATCTTTATAACGGGAAAGACCCAACCCGCGAGACTCCGGCGTTCCAGAAGCTCACGGTGGAGGAGCTGGCCAAGCTCTTCTTCTCCTCCCCTCGCTTCATTACTTTCTCGCCCCATTGGCAAAAGGTACGCAGAGCGCAGATCGAAAAGGTGATTGTCCCCGCGCTGGGAAACCAAATCTTCCTGACTCTGCGGAGAGACCCGGTCATCCGGCTCTACCTCTCGCTCAAGGAAAATGGGCTCAGTCATTCGACGATCCGGAAGTACCACCTCGCGTTGGGGATACTCGGGCGCCACTTCGAAGAGCTGAACCCGGGAGAGGCTAGTCCGGTGCGGCGTTTCGGGGATTTTTCAAAAATTTTCCCCCGTCAGGCGCCCACCCGGGTGATCGGATTCCTGACCCCGGAGGAACTACGCGCCATATATAATGAGCTGAGAAAGAATCGCTCGCAGGCCTACCTTTCAATTGTTCAGTTTCTGGCTTCGACCGGGTTGAGGCGATCCGAAGCCCTGACCCTGACCTGGAATGATATCGATTTTGCCAGTGGCTTTGTGGTGGTTCGCAAGTCCAAGACGGGGCGCGCACGACGGGTGCCGCTGGAGAAAGACGCGATCGAGGCACTCTCGATGATGCCGCGAACCAATACCCGGGTTTTTGTGAATTCGAAGGGGCAGCCCTACCACGCCGACTCGATCATCAAGCCACTCAAGAGAGCTGCGGAGCGCGCTGGAATCATGAAACGCGTCGATATCCACATGCTCAGGCATAGTTACGGAAGCAACAAGATCCGCGCGGGCTGGGGTCTCAAGAAGGTCTCCATGATCCTCGGGCACTCTGATATTACTATCACGGCCGAGGTCTACACTCACCTCCTCGACGGCGATCTCAAGGTGCGGGACGAGGCGCTCTTGGCTTCTGAGCCGCCAAAGTCGGCGGAGAGCGCATCTGATTTTGACAACGTCGGTTTGTCGGACAATAGTAAAAAGCAGCTTGCGACATTGCCTTTGGTGGATGCCGTTCAGCGAATCGCACACGAACTCTCGGTTTTGAGAGCGAGTGACTTGGACGATACAGCGCTCCAAGGGTTGATTCGGGAGACGGTTCAAAAGCAGATCAGCAGGAATAGCAAAGCTGTTGATTTGCAGGCTGAGGCAGTGGATTGCAGCCACGTAGCAGTAAAACGGGAACCGGCGGAAAATGTTCCGCACGTGTTCCGCGAGACCTCAAAGAGCGGTTTGACTGAGATGGAGAGCCAAAGAAAAAACCCTGAAACCTTTGTGATTCCAGGGCTTTATTCAGAAATTAAAATGGCGATCCCGACAGGAGTCGAACCTGTGACCTTCAGCTCCGGAGGCTGACGCTCTATCCAACTGAGCTACGGGATCGCACTTGGGTAAAGGGCTAGCACGGGTGGGGCGGGAGTGCCAAGCGGCAAGTCCGGTACACACCGGGGTGGAGCGCTAGGTTCCAGCTACCTGCAGAGCGAGGATCAGGCCACCCATGGCGAGCACGAACCACCCAAAACCGACCTTGAGCTTGGCGGGCGGGATCAGGCTGTTCAAGCGTCCTCCCAGAATCATTCCGATGCTCGCGAGAGCCAAAAATACGCCTAAAAACCCCCAATTGAGCGACTCAAGCACAGCGGGATTGAGGGACATCAGGAACCCAAAAAGCGAGTTGAGCGTAATGATCAGGAGGGAGGTCCCGACCGCACGCTCCATCGGGACCTTGAGGAGTCCGGTGAGCGCGGGCACGATCAAAAATCCGCCCCCGGCGCCCACAACTCCCGTGACCATCCCGACTCCAAGCCCCTGGGGAGCGATCCGTCCGATGGATGCGGCCTCCCGAGACGCCAAGCCCGGGGCCCTGGGACGGATCATGGCCTTGGCTGCGGCCAGCATGATTCCGGCAAAAACCACCATGAGCAGGTTGTCTTTGCTCAGGACAACATCCCCGCCAAGACGGATCTGCTCTGGGATCAGAGGGAGGGCGATCCTTCGTGATATCAAGACACCCAAAAAAGAAGGCATGCTGAAAAACAAGGCCGTCCTGAATTCGACCCCTCCGCGCCTTGCATATTGAATGAGCCCGAGAGCGGATACCAGCCCCACAACCAGCAGTGACTCCTGAGTGGCAAGAGTTGCTGCGTGGCCGAAAAGATAGACGAGGATGGGGACAGTCAGAATTGCCCCGCCTCCCCCCAGGAGCCCAAGAGTCATGCCCATGACCAGGGCGGAGAGCCAGCCTGCGATTTCAATTGTTGATATCACACAGCCTCCCTCGCGCCCGTTATGAGCGACACACTCACTTAAAATTCCAGAAGAGCGACTCCTTGAGGTTTTTAGGCGCAGGTCCGACGTAAGCTCCGGCCTCCCGGACAAAAGTCTCCCGGTCCTGCGTAAGCGAGGCGTTGAGCTTGAGCTGGGTCGCCCAAGTCGACGCGCGACCGCCTTCTGCATCATGGCCCGTCAAAAAGATCTGATCAGCCTGCGCGATCTTTTTGATTTTTTGGAGACTCTCATAGTGAGCTTCGGGATCACCGGTGGGCAGATCATCGCGTCCCGTATCCCCGTGGATGATTGTATCGCCGGTGAACAAGAACGGTCCCCAAACTGGAGTGATGCTGTCCTGCGTGTGGCCCGGGGTGAGCAGGATCCGGAGTCCTCCGGTTGCGGTTGGGATGTCGATATCACGCGAGACCCGCAAGTGGATTTTGCGGCTCGGAGCTTTTTCGTGCATGAGGAGCGGTGCCTTGAGTTCTTCGGCCAGGGCAGCAGCGCACGAGAGGTGATCGGCGTGCGTGTGAGTGTCGATGACCGCGACAAAGCGGTACCCTTCAAAATCCTGACGCGCCGTTTTGACAAGCGCCTCCCAATCTTCCTGCATGGGATCGATCACGATTGCCTCGCGATGAGCCTCGTTTCCAGCGATATAGGTCATGTTGTCGTCATTGACGATTGCCTTGACGCGCCAGCCTTGCGGAGCACGAGCGCCTTCGATCAGGAATTGAGAGAGGTCTTTGACTTGGGTGATGGATGGTTTCATGGTGAGCTCCTTGGTATATACGAGAAATTAACGACTGCAGGCGCCCGATGCCGGGCTGGCCGAGCAAAGTTCTTCGCGGTTGGTGGGGTTGGTTCGGTTCCACGGTAAAATAGCCAAGAGTTCAGCCAGCCCGCAAAAGCCGGTCGTCCCTGCGACCAAGAGTCCTGCGCCGAAGAACGCGGCTCCCCAGAGGAATGCCGGGCTGATCAACCACGCCAAGATCGAGAAGAGCAGAGTGAAAGCTCCCACCAGGGTTTGAACCTGCCGCATGATGGGCAGATGCCCCTGGCGCTTTGCAATCGTAGCCTTGCCCGCTTCTTTCCATGCGCGGATCCCGCCTTCGTAGACGGTCGTTTTAGTCTCTCCAAAGCCCAAGCTTGCGATTTGATCTTGAGCGAGGCGGGCACGATTTCCGCTTCGGCACATGAGGATGATCGAGCGATCGCTCAGATTATGGAGCACGCCTGGAGCGGCGGTCCCAAAATGGGAGAGCGGCAGATGAATCGAGCCCTCGATGTGATCGGCTTCGAATTCATCCTTTTCGCGAACATCGATGATCACTTCGGATTTACTGGTGGATTCCAATGGAGAGTTCATGAGCGTTCCTTTCGAGGATCAGTTTTTGGTTTCTTCACAGAAAATCTTTTTGAAAGACTTCATCAGCTTCCCGATACGGGGGTCCTGTATCGAGTAATGAATGAATTTGCCGTCACGACGGGCATGGACGAGTCCCTCGGATTTCATTTTGGCCAGGATTTGCGAAACTGCGGGTTGCGGTGCCTCGCATTGATCCACAATCTCGCCGACCGTGCACTCGCCTTGGGCGATCCGGCAGAGGACCCGCATGCGCAGCGGGTGGGCCATGAGCTTGAGGAGTTCTGCAATCTCGTCGGCATTCCGACTGAGCTGTGAAGTGTCAGTGTCGGCGCTGCCCGTAAAAGTGCTCTTCATAGATATTATCATATTCATATATATTAATATGAATCAACCCTTTTTTTCTTGTCGCCAATAAATTTGCGAATCCTTGCCGTTTCCCCCTTTTGGGCGCAGCATCCTCAGTCATGACGCAGCCACAGGTGATCCTTGAGGTCCGTAACCTCAAAAAGTCCTTCCCCCGCGTGCAAGCAGTGGATGGAGTGAGTTTCCAAATTCCGGCGGGCCGTTGCTTTGGTCTTCTAGGCCCCAACGGAGCGGGTAAGACGACCACGATTGAAATGATCGAGGGCATCACCCGGCCCGATTCCGGCGAGCTGCTTTTCAAAGGCAAACCCATCGATTCGAGTTTCAAGTCTCAGGCCGGAATTCAGTTCCAGGCGACAAGCCTCCAAGAATGCCTGAGCGTGCGGGAGACGGTCGAGATGTTTGCCAACTTGTATGACAAGCAGGCGGATCTCGAGGAACTGTATCGACTCTGTGATATGGGAGAGTTTCTCGACCGCGAGGCGTTGAAAGTGTCGGGTGGCCAGCGGCAGCGGATGCTCCTCGCCGTCGCGCTCGCCAATGATCCTGAGATCTTGTTTCTCGATGAGCCCACGACCGGACTCGATCCGCAAGCACGCAGGCAGTTCTGGGATCTCATTGAAAAACTCAAAGCGCGCGGCAAAACCATCGTGCTCACGACTCACTATATGGAAGAGGCCTACGCGCTCTGTGATGAAATCGCGATCATGGATCACGGCAAAATCATCGCCCGAGGCGCTCCCGATCAACTTTTGCGGCAGTACTTTGATACGGTCACTCTTGTATTGCCCCCGGGCGGACCTGCCCTCGCACCCGAGGTCAGGAACCTCGCCAAAGAAATTCTCGATCGGCCGGACGGTCTTGAAATCAGGACCTCTCAAGTCAACCAGACCTTGCAAGCCTTGATTGCATCCCAACTCGATCTCTCCAAACTTCAGGTCCGCAGCAGCACGCTCGAAGATCTGTTTCTCCACCTCACCGGCAAGGAGCTTCGCGAGTCATGAATCTCCAGCGCTTTCTTTCGATCCTGTCCGCCCGCAACAAGGAATTCCTCCGCGACTACTCGGCCATGGGTTGGAACTTTGCGTTCCCGGTGCTCGTTGTCCTGGGCTTCTCGTTCGCTTTCTCCGGAAAGGGTCAGGACCTGTTCAAAGTGGCGGTCGTGGGCGAGCCCACGCAGGAGATCGCGGCTCAGTTCCTTCAACTGAATTATGTGCAGCGCGTGGCAAAGCCCGCAGCCGAGCTCGAGGATACGCTCCTCAAGCTCAAGCGCCATCAAGTGGATTTTGTCATCGCCGCGGGACAAACACCTGAAAAAGTCAGCTACTGGCTTAATGAGTCCTCGCCCAAGGGATATCTCCTTGAAAAGCTCCTGCTCGGGAGTGTGGCCGAGTCCAGTCGGACTCAAGTCGCCAAGGGCACCGTGCAAGGGAAAGAAATTCGGTACGTGGATTGGTTAATATCGGGACTGCTTGCCATGAACATGATGTTTTCGGCACTTTTTGGGGTGGGTTATACCATCGTGCGCTACCGCAAGACGGGATTCCTCAAGCGCCTCAAAGCCACGCCGCTTACGCCGTTTGAATTTCTGATGGCGCAGATCTTCTCCCGGCTCTGGCTCCTCGTCGGTTCGACCGTGATCATTTATGTGGGCTGTCACTGGCTGGTGAATTTTACGATGCTTGGATCCTATTTGGATCTTTTTGTCGTACTCGTGGCAGGAGCACTGTGCCTGATTTCGGTGGGTCTCGTGGTCGCAGCCGCAATCCGCTCGGAAGAGTTTGCGGGCGGGGTCCTCAACCTTTTGACCTGGCCCATGATGTTTCTGTCCGGGGTTTGGTTCTCGCTCGAAGGGTCACCGGACTGGGTGCTCAAGACCGCGCAGCTGTTTCCGCTCACGCATGTCATCGACGCCGCCCGCTCGATCATGACGGAGGGAGCGACGCTGGCTCAGGTTCTGCCCCATGTGGGAGCCTTGGCGGCCATGACGGTCGTTTGCCTTTCCATCGGCGCGGCTGTGTTCCGTTGGGAATGACCCAATTGCATATCAAAGCCCGAGCACCGAAACGCGGCTTCCGCTTTCGGACTTGGTGACTTGGAGCTGCACCGGGATCAGATTCCTCAAGTGCGGGATGTGGGAGATGATGCCCACCATCCGTCCGGATTGTCTCAGGTCCTTGAGCGCCCGGAGCACGACGTTTTCGACCGCGCCCTCATCCAAGTTTCCAAAGCCTTCGTCGATGAAGACGGCTTCCATCGGGATGCCGCTTCGGTCGCTTTGCACGACGTCAGAGAGTCCAAGCGCAAGCGAGAGGGAAGCGAGAAATCCTTCGCCCCCCGAGAGGGATCCGGTGGGGCGCTCTTTGCCGGTCATCGCGTCTTCGACGACGAGATCCAGTCCTCGTGCTCCCACGCGACTCCCGGGCAGGACGGGGCGCCGGAGGCCATATCGGCCGTCGCTGAGCAGCCTGAGTCTGAGATTTGCAGACTCGATGATTTCATCAAAAAAGACCGCAAGCACATAACGATGAAACGAAAGCTTGAGCGCGTTGTCTTTTCCGCCTTCGGCGATGCTGGCGATATGCCCCATGCGTCGGTAGAGCTCTTCGACCTCGGCTGAGCGGGTGAGGGACGTTGCGCTTGAATCCAGGGCGCGTTGGATGGAGTCGCGGGTCGCGCGAGCCGCAACGAGTGCGGCGCTTGATTGGTCGAGGCGCTCTTGGGACTCGGACTTGCGTTTCTCTGACTCCGGGAGATTGGGTGCCTCTTTGAATCCGCTTTCTGATATGGCCTTCTGATGGACGCGCTTGAGCTCATTCATGCGCGCGGCCGAGAGTTCGTGGGATGAGATGCGATCTCGTTTGGCCTTGAGCTCGGCATCTGTGGCGAGGGCCCTCAAGAACTCACCTCGTTCTGCAAAGCCCTGCTCGTTGAGTGACGCCTCGAGCGAGCGGTTGGAAGCCTGCAGGTTTTCCTGCAGGAGCATCAGTCGCGCCGTCGCAGCTTTTTGTTTTTCACCAAAAGATGCGACTGATGCGATCAAAGTAGGGAGCTCGGCACGGGCCTGGGCAAGATCACGATCCAGCTTCTCGATCCAGGCGACCAGTGACAATCGTTCTTCGTCAAGGCCATGGAGATCCATATCAGCGCCATGACCCGGGTTGAACTGCTGCCGGAGTTCCGCGAGGCCAGCCTGCAGCGTCCCGAGTTTCCCTTGCTCGATGGCCACGGATTCGCGCGACCGCGCCAAGGCTTCTGTGATATCCAAGCGGGATTTTTGCAGCTGCGTGAGCTCGATCTCCCCTTGCTCCTGGTCCTGATTGGCTCTCACCGCCTCGGCAAGACTCGCTTGTGCTTGCTTGAGTTCGAGCGCCCAGTTGCGATCCTCCAAAAGCGGGGGATTTTCATTCAGTAATTTCTCGAGACTCTTGTGCTCGCTGGCAAGGCGCTGGCCTGCAAGCTCCTGCTGCGTGCGAGCCGTCTGGAGTGAGTTCAGAGTTTCTTTGTGGCGTTCCTTGGCGCGCACGAGCCGCTGGCGTGGCGTGCCTTCCGCAGGGTCAAGACCGGGTGCCGGCCGGGCAAGGCTTGGGTGCTCCCGCGATCCGCAGACGGGGCAGGAGTCTCCCGGCTTGATGAGGCTTGCCAGGTGGGCCGCCTGTCCCGCGATCCATTCTTTTTCCGCCTGGATTTCGGACTCGAGCGCCTGCTGCTCGAGAGATTGGGCTTGGTTGAATTGATTCTGATATCGGTCAAGCTCCGTCTGCTGAGTCGTCATCCTCGCTTGGAGTGCTTTGGCCTCAGCAGAGAATTTTTGGATCCTCTCCAGCGATCGGACGCTTTCGTTCCGCTGGAGTTGCGTGGCGGCTAAAGCCTTCAGTCCCTGCAGCCTGGCCGTAAGAGCTTGGATTTTATCGTCCCGATCTTGGAGTTGTGCGGACTGCCCGGCGCGCAGCTTTTCGCCCTCAAGCATTCGCAATTCAAGCTGAGTGATCTCTTTCTCACGGAGGGAGATCGTTTCAAGACCCTTTTTCAGGGCCTCGATTTCCTGGAGGCGCAACAAGCGAGCAGGCCTCTGCCGCTCGTCGGAGTTTTCAAGGGTGTCGAGGTGGGATTTGGCATCAGTCAGCTTGCCACCAGCGTTCGTGGAGGCTGCTTCAAGGCTTGGCAGTTGGTCCCGGATTATCGATATCTCTTTTTCGAGACGTGCGGACTCCTCCTGATAAGGCCTGACCTGGTTTGCGCGTTCATGCGCGTGCAGTGCAGTCTTGAGCGCCTCGATCCCCGCGCCTTTGGCCTCAAGTTCCGAAAGCGCCCGTTCGGTCGCAACGAGTGCCTCAAATGATTTCGAGGCCGTCTTCGCTTTTTCAAAATTCTCAAACTCGCGCTGATGTTCTTCCCGCAGCGCCGCCACCTGCGGAGTCTGGAGCTCGACTTGTGCCCGGGATTGCGCCAGTTTTTCCGACAGTTCACTCGCATTGGCGACCCCTTGGTTCTGGAAGATCGCCCCAAGCTCGGCTTTCAACGCCTCATGCTTGCGTTGCAGCTCAAGCGCCTTGTCTTTGATTCTCTGCTGGAACTGCGCGATCGGGCGGGTACGGAAGAGAGCCTCCAGGATTTCCTCGCGCACCGCCGAATCCGAGTCCAGAAATTGCCGGAATTTACCTTGGGGGAGCAGGATCACTTTTGAAAACTGCTCGTGGCTGAGGCCCAGGATTTCCTGAATTTTCTCGGCGAGTTTCTTCTCGTCCTCCGCAAGCAGCGCCGATTCAGTCCAGCCTCCGGTTCCATCCTCCAGACACCGGTATAGTTTGGAGGACCTCTCCTCCGCATAGGCTTCGTCACCGTGAGGGTCCTCAAGCGCTTTGGAGCGCTTGGTGATGCGCTTTTTGCGGTATTCGATCCTGCGTTCGATTCGGTAGAGCGCATCGCCAATTGCGAAATCAAAAACAACCTCGGTAGGCATATCGGCCGGGGCCAGCTGGCTGCGCAGGTATTCGGCCGGCCTGTCTTTGCCGGCACTTGCCTTGCCGAACAGACAAAAACTGATGGCATCAAAGAGCGAGGTCTTACCGGCGCCCATATCACCCCGGATCAGGAAGATCCCGGCTTCGCCGAGGGAGTTGAAATCGATCGTCTGTTTTGCCGTATAGGAGCTGAACGCCTGCAGGCTCAAGCGGACCGGTCTCATCATTGCACCTCGGGACCGCTGTCCTGACCCTGCCACAGGTCCTTCAGGGTGTTTCGCTCCGAATCACTCAGTTTGAGCTGGGTGAGTTCTTCAAAAAAACCCTCAAATAGGGCGGGAACGTCGCGGTTTTTGCGGATCTTGCTTCTGAGTTCGTGAGCGGCAAGGGCTTTGCCCAGGGCCTGCGATCCTTCCAGTGATTCGGGCGCGAGGAGCTCGACCGAGCAGAGGTTGGGGAAGTGGTCCCGGAGTTTGGCTGCAAGATCGAGGACCGGGCCGTCATTGATCCTTCGGACCAAGACGTAGTCTTCGATGCGTCCGAGATTGCGACCCTGCTCGAGGATCTGTTCAAAAGTCCCCTTGATCACGGTGAGCTTGCGTTTGGGTGATATGGGTAGCTCTTCGATCCGGAGTTGCGTGCGATCTTTGCCGATTTCGATCAGACTGAAACTCTTGGGCGAGTCGGTTTCTTCAAAATGATAGGGCAGCAGCGAGCCCGAGTACCGCACGGCAGGTCCTACGTTCTGGGGTCGATGCAAGTGGCCAAGTGCTGTGTAGGCAAAGTCCTTGAACAAATCCCGGCTCAGGGCGTCGATCCCCCCGATGGACAAATCGAGCTCCGACTCCGATGTTTTTGCCCCACTCACAAACGAATGCGCCACTGCGATGGCGGGCGTCGCCGGGTCGCGCGCAGCATGGACTGCTTTCAGGCAGGAGCGCGCGGCAGCGATCGAATTCCAGCGAATTCGCTCCTCGCTCCCCTGCGCGTCGACGCGGAGGCGGACTTCGTCGACATCGAGGTAGGGGACGCCAAAGATATCGATAGTTCCCCAGTCGTCGCTGAGCCTGAGCGGCGTGCGGATGGCGGCGAAATTACTCACGATATGCACGTTGGATTTTTTCAGCAACTCGGCTCCAAAGCCCACGCGTTCCGCGCTGTCGTGGTTGCCGGAGATCATAAATACCGGCAGACCCGCATCCAAGGCGATTTTCCGCAGGGTCTCGTTGAGCAGGGTGACTGCCTGGGCGGGGGGGATCGGGCGGTCATAGAGGTCGCCTGCGATGATCAGCACATCGGGCCTTGAGTCGCGGATGGCGGCATGGAGCTGCTCCAAAGCGTGGGCCTGATCTTCGATCAGGCTTTTTTCGTGGAAATTTCGACCGATGTGCCAGTCCGACGTGTGCAGGATTCTCATGCGATGCCCTCGATTGCAGGATCAGGATGCAACACCGGATGGACACCTGGGGTCAATGAACAAGGCAAACCTGATTCATGACCCCAAATCCTTGTCGCGGCCCCGGCTTGCCTCATGGTAGTCTCGGAGGACCATGAATACCCGTCGCTACGTCACGACCCCGCTCTATTACGTCAACGCTCGTCCCCACCTGGGGCACGCTTACACCACGATCATGGCGGACGTGGTCAAACGCCACTACGCGCAGCGCGGTCAGAAGGTCGTGATGCTGACCGGCACGGACGAGCACGGGGAGAAAATCGCGCAGATCGCGGCCCGCGAAAATAAGGAGCCCAAGCAGCTGGCGGACGAGGTCTCCGCGGATTTCCGTGAGACGTGGCAGAGGATGGGCCTTGATTTTGATATCTTTTACCGGACGACGGACGCCACGCACGTCGCCGCCGTCAAAACCGCCCTGCAGATCATGAAGGACAAGGGCGAGATTGAGTTTCGCGAGTACGAGGGAAACTACTGCGTGGGCTGCGAGCGGTTCCTGACGGAGACCGAAATCACGGCCGACGGACTTTGTCCCGATCACCAGAAAAAGCCCGAGCATCGCAAAGAGGGCAATTATTTCTTCCTGATGAGTCGATATCAGCAGAAGCTGATCGACCACCTCGAAAAGCACCCGGGTTGCATCCGTCCGGATCAGTACCGCGGCGAGATCCTCTCTTTCCTCAAGAACGAAAAGCTCGGGGATCTGTGCATCTCGCGTCCCAAGAGCAGGCTCACTTGGGGGATCGAGCTCCCCTTTGATTCCAATTTTGTGACTTACGTGTGGGTGGATGCGCTTTTGAATTACCTCGTTGCCACTGGTTGGCCGGACCAGAGCAAGTTTGATCAGGCGCTCTGGGCCGAGGCTACGCACTTCATCGGAAAAGATATCGTCAAGACCCACTCGGTCTACTGGTTCTCGATTCTGATGGCGCTTGGGATCAATCCGCCCAAAGCGCTTCAGGTGAATGGCTATTGGCTCGTGGGCGGCACCAAGATGAGCAAGAGCTTGGGCAATGTTGTGCGTCCGCTGGATGTCGAAGCCACTTACGGCCGCGAGACGCTGCGGTTCTACCTGATCCGCGAGATGTCCTATGGCAACGACTCGACGTTTACGCTGGAGAGCTACGTCAATTCGATCAATGCGCACCTGGCAAACGGCATCGGTAACCTGTGTTCGCGCGTGCTGACGCTCTGTCAGAAAAACGGCGTGACCCAAGTGCCCGACGGCGTGAGCTTGGAAGCTGCCGATCAAGCGCTCCTCGACAAGCGCGCTCACGCGCTCACGGAGTGGAACTCCGCTTTCGAAGACCTCAAATTCCAGAATGCGCTCAAGTCCTGGTCGGAACTGGTGACGGCGTGTGATTTGTATATCAACGATCAGAAGCCCTGGGCCTTGGCCAAGGATCCCGCGCTTGCGCACCGGCTCCACACGGTGCTTGCGGTCTGCATGCAGGTCATCGAGGCCCTGGGCGTGATCGTCTATCCGGTCTTGCCCGAAGCCTCGCTCAAGATCTGCCACGCTCTGGGACTCGAAAAACCCGAGCTTGCGGCAGTAACGCGGCCCGAAGTGCGCAAGTTTCCCGCAATCGCAGAAGTGCCCAAGCTCTTCATGCGTGTGGCATTGCCGGCCGTGGAGCCCGAACCCAAGAAGGCGTGATGCCCGGGGGCGAGGCGTCACTCCCGACTCAGCGGATCCAGTCGTAATTGAACGAGATGCTGATCCTCTCCTGCCCGGAGAGGTTGGCTGCGACTTCGTGCTTGGTCCAGCTTTCAAAGAGGAGCAGCGTGCCGGGCTCGGGCTTGATATCAATGAACCGCTGATTGCGCTCATGCGTGGGAGTTTTACGCGGGGGAGAACCCATGAAAAACCCCAAGCGCGGGTCTTCGATTTTGAATGCGCCCGATCCCTTGGGGACCTGCAGGTAGAAGGTGCCGCTGATCGCTGAGAGCGGGTGGAGGTGGAAGCTGTGGTGACTGTGGCGCCCCATGATATTGATCCAGCAGGTCGTCATTTCCAGACAGCCGCCATCCAGCTCCATCTGCAGGTGATCTGCGTACTTGCCAACATGGCCATCGATCCATTTTTTGAGCCGCTCAAAGCTCGAGGAGCGGAAGGGCAGGTTGGTGATCGAGGAGTAGGACGTATAACCCGCCGGGTAGTTTTTGCGCGACCACTTGAGTCCTTCGGGGTCGCTGGCCTGAAACATCCGGGCCTCCGACACAAGCTGGCGGATGAATTTGCCGGAGTCGCGCGTCTTGAGTTTTTCGAGATAGATATCAGTCGGAAACAGCGAGCGGATCATGAGGGTTGCCTCTGCATCCATTCAATGGGTGCAATCGGTGCAAGCAGCTTGGGCAAAATGCGGACACCCTGGCGGATCACGCGCGCTTGGATCTCCGGATCCTCAAAGCGGCTCGTGACGAGCAACGCTTCGTCCTGCACGCCCAGGAGTTCAATCGTTTCAAGCCCCGTGCGGGAATCCGCACCCAAGTCGTGATCGCAGAGCCAGAAGATATTCTGCCCTTCCGACCAGTGGGTGCGATACCACTCGACCGCACTTTCGTGATCGCGCAGGTGGATGGGCGTGCAAGGCAGGTTTTTGAGGCGTTGCGCCCAGAGGCGATGAATCGAGGGATCGTCATCCAGAATGACGAGGCTGCAATCCTTGGGCAGCGCGATCTGGTCGGCAAACCAGTCCGGTGCGCTGCACGACGTGAGTGCGATGGGCTTGAGTTCGCGGCTGCCGGCGTGCACTACGATCTCCAGGCGACGTCCCTCCGGATTACGGACCTCGAGCGTGATTGTACCGAGTTCCGCATCCTTGTCCGCATCCAGCGCCTTCAAGATATCACCGACGAACTTGCGGCGCGGTATATTGACAAAAATCCCGAATCCATTGCCATTCCACCACTTGAGTTTGGCAAGACTCCCGATGCGATCCTGGATCCGCAGGCACAAGGACTCCAGGACGGGTTCGAGCAGTTGCACTTCAGGCTGCTCTTCCTCGAGCTTTTGCCCCGGGGCAGGTCGCGCGCGTCGGGCTCGGGGAGCCTGCACAGAAGGGATGGTCTCCGCAACCGGCTCGGTGATATCTGAGGCCTGAGCCGCTGAGTCGATTTCAACTGCGGTGTGATCGTGAACGGTCTCCTGAGGGGCGCTCGGAACCTCTTGAACCGGCACGGCGCGCGGGGCGAGGGGGGCGGGCATCTCGGGTGCCCGGTGCAGGAGGTCATCGAGCCCTTCGAGCGTGGTGAGTTTCTTTGCGACTTCTTTGAGCCGCAGGGTTGCCTCGCGGATACCGTCACGGATGTGCGTATCAAAAGTCTGCTGCTCTTCTTGAGAGGTAATCGCCATCAGGTGAGCGAGGGGCGAGCGTATATCATGCGCGAGCTGCTGGAGGAGGCGCGAGGCAAAGCGCTCTTCGTTTTCGGTGAGTTCCAAGGTTTGCGACGGGACGAGGTCCTCGCGGATCGGAGTGGATTCGGGCTCGTGAGCGAGTTCTCGTTCTTGCACTTGCACGGTCTCCGGCTCCGGCGTAGGCACCGTTGCTGCAATCGGCTCTGGATCTGGGGCTCGCTCGGGGGCGGTTGGAACAACGGGCGCAGGCCTCTTCTTCAGGGCAAAGTAGAGGTTGAGCAGGATGCTGCCGCCCAAAATTAGCCAAAGCAAAAATGAACCACCCAAGCCTGAAGACTCGTTCAAAAGAGTTCCCCCCGGATTACTCGTGTCCCCGCAAAGACTGCCACGAGATCCGGCAGACTTGAACCCCGGAAATGCTTAATTTTGAAGGGATTCGAGCTCGGCCCAACGTGCGTAGAGTTGCTCGACTCGGATTTGCGCATCGTGGAGAGCCGCCATCACTTCACGCAGTTTTCCGGGAGATTTCAGGACCTCCGAGGACTGCGAGTCGGCAGTGAGCTTCTCGACCTGGGCTTCGGCATCATGGATCGTGGTTTCCATCTGATCCCATTCGCGCTGCTCCTTGAAACTCAATTTGCGCTTGGCGGATTTAGCCTGCGCTTGAGGCGCTGCGGCTTGGGCCGAGGCCTGGCGCTGGGCTTTTTCGCGTTCCTTGCGCAGTTCTTCTTCGCGCGCCACGCGGACTTGCTCGTGGGTCTCCCATTGAGGATAGCCTTCAAACGAGGTGATTTCGGGCGTTCCGGTGTCCGGGTTTTTTGAAAAAGCGAGAATCTTGGAAGTGACCTGATCGAGGAACCAGCGATCGTGGGTCACAAGAATCACCGCCCCCGGGAACGAACTCAAACAGGTTTCGAGCACTTCCAAAGTCGCCAGATCCAGATCGTTGGTCGGTTCGTCGAGCACGAGTAGATTGGCGGGCCTGAGCATGAGCTTGGCGAGCAGGAGCCTGCTTTGTTCTCCGCCGGATAGCTTGCGCACTTCCATATCCATCATGCCTTGCGTGAACAGGAAGCGATCGAGGTAACTGCGGATGTGGAGGCGATTGCCCTGGAATTCAACTGTCTCGCCAGTAGGGCAGAGGGTCTTGAGCACCGTGGTATCAGGATCCAGGAGCTCGCGATTTTGTTCAAACCAAGCCACTTGGAGTTGCTCGGCGTAGCGCACTTCGCCCGTGTCCGGGGCCTCGGCTCCGGTGAGCATCCGGATCAATGTGGATTTGCCACACCCGTTGGGCCCGAGCAGGCCGAGCCGGGTCTTGGGGGTGATCAGGAGGTCGAGTTTGGGGATGATGGCGCGGTCCCCATACGTCTTTGATATACCCTTGGCTTCGATGAGCTTCTTGGGATTTTTTTCGGCCGCTTCGAATTCCAAGCGGACTTTTTGATCCTTGTTGCGCCAAGCGAGGTCGGCGGCCTCGTCCATCATCGCGCCCGCGCGCTGGATCCTGGCCTGCTGTTTGGTGGTCCGGGCCTTGGCGCCGCGTCTGAGCCACTCAACTTCTCGTCTCAGGGTGTTTTGGAGCGTGGTCTCGCGCTTTTCGAGTACGGCGCGCTGGTTCTCGCGCACTTCCACAAAGTCGGAATAGGCGCCTTGGATGCTGAGAAGTCCGCCCGGGTTGCGCCGATCGAGTTCGATGATCCGGGTCGATATACGTTCCAGGAACAACCGGTCGTGGGTGATCGTGATGCTGGCAAAGGGGGCTTCGACCAAAAAATCCTCAAGCCAGCGGATGGTTTCCACATCCAGATGGTTGGTGGGTTCGTCAAGGAGCAGCAGATCCGGAGTCTTGACGAGCTCGCGCCCCAGGGCCACGCGCTTTTTCCAGCCTCCCGAGAGCGGTTCGAGGAGTCCGTCCGGGAGATTCAGGCGCGATTTGACTTCGCGCACTTTCTCCATGCGCTCCCAATCGGGATCCGAACTCTTGAGCAAGGGCTCCATGAGCGCGTCTTCGATGGTGGCGCCCGGCGTGAACTCCGGTACCTGTGCCAGGTACGCGACCCTAAGTCCGCGTTGCAGCGACAGGGTGCCTCGGTCGTAGGGCTCGATTCCGGCCAGGATCTTGAGCAGGGTGGATTTGCCCGCGCCATTTGGGCCGATGAGTCCGATGCGTTCGCCCGACTCGATGGCAAACGTCAGGTTTTCAAAAAGGGAACGGGCCGAGAAGGCCTTGGAGAGCTGGTGGGCGCTGAGAAGAACTGCCATGGTATCCAGCGCAGTAGCGGATCCATGTGCCCCTGTCGAGGGCTAGCGTCGGAGGCGCCCGGGATCTTGTCGGGAGCAGGGTTTACGGAGTGGAATTTTCGTGCTCTTGTTGAAGGATCGACAACCTTTTCATTTAGGAGATGCACCCATGAAAGCAAAATTGGCGCTTTTGACCCTGATTCTGGCTTCCACTCCGGCTCTGGCCCATGTGGAGCCCGGTCGTTATGTCGGCCATACGGCTCAGGGCACCCCCTGCAGCATGGACGTGGTTTCGATCCGGTTCGAAGGTGATATTCCCCACCCCCTCAACGAGCGCGTGGATGTCCGTATGGAAAACGGCGTTTCCTTCACGCTCTCCCACCTGCCGCAGATCGATCGCTCGGAAAAGCTCGTGCGCCCCGAGGGCGGCAAGCTGACTGGTGCGCGGGGGGTCCGCGGTGCCGGAGATGCCGTGATTCTGGAAATGATCCACTCCGAAACCTACACGGGCCCCGAGTCCTTTGTGGTGCTGCATGACGAGTACAAGGATGCTTCCAAATCGAGCAAGTTCGAGTGCCTGCAGGTTCGCAAGCAGGGGGAGTGAACTCACTCCTTCTGCGAGCAGATCGCTTCGATCAAGTGATGCCGTCCCGGTTGCAGCTCCCAGTGCAGATGCAGCCGGGGCATATCCCGAAAAAAATCCCCGGTCCGGTGGTCCAGAAGTTCGATCTCCGCGTCGCGGGTTGAATCCGCGCCTGAATAAAACCGTTCAATGAGATCATTCTCTCCCAACACTTGCGGGTTGACCTCATGATCGGTGGTCACCCTGGGTGATACCTCTCCTGAGACTCGGTCATAAAAGCTCGCCCAGACTCGGCCGGCAAGGATTCCCTCAAGGTTGCGCCTCCAAAATGGGAGGCGGCTTTCGGCCTTCTCATCCAAGAACACTTGTCCCCAGAGGTTGCAGAACAAGAGCGATGAGTCGGGCGGGTGATTGGCCAGGATCCGGCGGAGGGCCTCGCCGGGCGGATCCGAAAAAACGCCCAGTCCATCCTCGCGGTGCGTGTGGATGCAAGCGCCTTTAAACCGTTCTTTGAGCAGCCGGAGTGCCAGAGGGTCGATATCATACGCATGCACCTCCGGAAACCCCCGTAAAAACCCCGGAAGCAAGCACCAGCCGGCGCTCGAACCGATCAGGATCAGCGGTCGATCCTGAGGAGGCGACCAGGTGGACTGGAGCCACGCATCGAGTCGCCTGATAAAAGGCGCCCAGAGTCTTTTTTGATATCGATAGGCTTTGAGGTGGTAGAGCAGGCCGCCGGACTCGGAGATCAGCATCAGGGGGGGACTCCCTCTGGCGGATTATGCGTGTAGTGGTGGATCAAGAGCTCGAGCTTCTCCGTGAGATTGCCGACTGCAAGCGAGTAGTTTTTGAGAAACTGCTCTTCGGTGGAGACCCCATGCAACTCCGGATGGTGGTCCACGATATCCGTGATGGCTTTGAGGAGCACGAGCGGGACGCGGTGGGCTTCGCAGACGGTGGCAATGGCGGCTGCTTCCATCTCTTTGACCGACGCCCCGAGCCTGCGCAGGTGCTTCATGTCCTCGGGGGTGCAGTCCAGGGAGTCGCCGCTGGATACTGTGCCTGCCTTGAGACCGAGGCGCAGGGTGATATCTGTTTCGTGCAGCACCGGCCGATGCCCCTCGCCAAATCCGAGAAAACCACCGGGCAGATTGATTCTACGGTCATGAAAAACCACGGGACTACTCCCGAGGTAGACGTCGCCGATTGCGCCTCCTCGGGCGTGGAATCCGCCTGCGGTACCCGCATTGATGAGGAGTTTGGGCCCGAACTCGAGGATCACGGTTTGGCTCAGAAGCCCCGCCCGCAGGGTACCGATAGCATCCACGTGGTGCCGGACGTCCACGCCGGCCACTGCTACCAACACGGAGTCCTGCAGCCGCGTCCTGCCGCGGTAAAATTCAAAGCCGTACGGATCGGGCGTCCTGGGTTTGATGGGCGAGAATTCCCCTGCCTGCATCAGTGGCGCGGCCTCGCCGCGCATCGCAAACTGAACCACCATGGGTACTGAATGACTCATATCTTCATGTATAGCTGAGGCTACGCCTGTTCACGAGTGGGTAATGGACCCAACTCCAACTTGCCGCGGTACCCGGGATGCCTGACACTGATAAAATGAAACTGGAATCCATCTCGCGGCATCTGATCAAGGGTTTGCGGCCGGAGAGTCTCGACGAGGGGCGCTTGATCCCGTCGCGAGGTCTCGAGGGCGACCGCGCGTTTGCGTTTCAATTCATGGACGAGTCTGTCCCCGAAGAGCTGCGCAAGGCCGCGGCCGAAGTCGCCCCTTGGATGTCCAAGTTTTTTCTGGCCGAGCAGCACGATTGGCCGGCCCTGGCCCGGGTGGTGCCTCGCCTCGAAGGTGATATTCTTTTGTTGGAGGCCGACGGTGCCGGAATCCGCGGCTCGGTCCGCGACCCGGGAGATCGGGCGCGTCTTGCAGCCTGGGTGGAAGCATTCCTCGCCAAGACGCAGCCCTACGAGGGCGCCCGGCATTCAGCGCTTGCTCCTCTGCGCTTGATCGGGAGCCTGGATCTTGCCCAGCGCTACACGGATGGGACCACCGGGCCCTTGAGCCTCATGACGATCGAGACGCTGCGGGATCTGGAGAGCAGGTTGGGCGTGCCTCTGGATTGGCGGGTTTTTAGGCTCAACCTGCTCATATCAGGTTCGGGTGCGCCTGGGGCCGAACACGATTGGAAGGGGCGGGTCCTGCGCGTGGGCGAGTGCGAGCTCCAAGTCCTCAAACCCATCGCCCGTTGCCCCAATATCGATGTGCATCCGGAGACGGGTGAGCGGGGACCCGGGATCTTCCCGCGCCTCAAGCAGGTGCTTGGCCACAATCAGGTCGGCATGCGGGTCGAAGTGCTCCGGGGGGGGGGTGTCCGAGCCGGAGATCCGGTCGAGTTGCTCGCTTGAGGTGCGCATGCAGTGCGCTTGAAGCGCGCGATTGTGGCTGAAAACCCCCATTTTTCGGACCATTTGTGGGGATTTTCCCACGTGCAGTCTCGGTGATGTCCGCGGGAACCGCCTTAAGCCCATCCTCGCATGGTGCCCGAGTTGGCCTGCTCCCTGCTCTAGTAGGAGCGCAGAACCCAACTAGAAGGAGTATCGGGTCATGTTTTTCGAATCATTTCTTTACCATGAATATGTCAGTCGTTCCTGGGTCCGCTGGGTCATTGGATGGAAGGCCGGGCGACTGTAAGAATCTCAGAACGGCCGGAGGCCATGGATTGGGGGGCGTGCCCTCAATTCATGGCCTCCGACGCATTTCGCAACTCTTCAATAGGGACTGTCAGTTGCAGTTGGCCACGCAGACCTGTTCGGTCACCACTTGCATACCGATCCCGTGCACTGCGATCACGGGTTTGACTCCGCTGGCCTGGACCTCGCCGCGTGCACCGTCACGCCCGCGTACGCTCACCGAAGTCACACGGCGGTTTCCGAACCCGGTCAGATCCAGCATGCCGGTCCGCTGATTGCGTGCGAGATGGATCTCGCCGTCGCGGTAGACCCAACCTTCCGTCGTATATCCGCCGAGCTCGATTCTCTGGGATTCGCCGTTGGCGAACGTGACTGTGATATCATCAATGAAGGCGTCATCGTACTTGGCTTCCAGCTGGATGGCGCCGACGCGCTCCGGGTTGGAGAAGAAGACCGAGTAGTTTCGCCCGTAAGACTCCTGAATTTGAGGGTTGGCGATCAGCTCCTGCTGATCGCGGGCCAGGATATACCGGGTTTGGGTCCCGTAGCGCGGGGCCGGGCGCACGACGAGCGGAGGCTGAGGCACCGGGCGAACCACGACCGGAGCTTCCGGGCGTGCGATCAGTCGACCATGCCCGATCAGGTCCACTCTGGCATACGAGGGCTGATTGGGACGTCCTGGCGTGGTATCAGTGTCCACGTCATCGCCTGCGACCGAAATCGCCGAGACGCACCGTCCGGAGGCCCCGTTCTGAGAAATATCAAAGGGCCCGTGGACTCGGTCAGAGTTTCCGTTTTCGTAACGGACGGTCATCGTACGAGTGTCGGCTCCAGCCCCAATCGCTGTCGGATATTCCCCACATTCAAACGCCAGGATGATTGGCGGAGCCTCGAAATCATTGGAAAAATCCCGATTCGAGGCTTGGCCCGAAGCCTGCTTAAGGCGGGCCCGTGCAAATCTCGAAAGGAGCACAAGAATGAAAATGATTCGATGGTCGGTGATGTTGGGGATGCTTGCGGGAACAGTCGCAAACGCGAGTCCGGGCGCGGGGGGGACGTCAGGAGTGAGGATCCTCTGGTCCGGGGAGGTTCACTCCAAATTCCTGCGGCAGAGTTTTTTTCAGGAGCGCAAGGACTGCCTCGATCAGATGATCAAGGGCAGCGCGTGGGTGGATTCGCTGCCCAATCAGGCGCCCTCCAAAGCATATATGCATGCCATGAGGAGCGGGTCCGCCCAATCCGTGGGAGATGCGCGGAGCCTGATGGCGGGTTTCATCCAGGATTACCTGAATGAAGCCTATATCGAGCAGCAGCGTTCGCTTGAAGTCATTCATGCCACCCCCGCCGATCCGCTTGCACGCCTCACGCATGATGGAAAGTTGATCCGCGATTATCCGGGCTACCTCAAGTCCTGCTACCTGCGCGGTGCTGGATTGCATCCGGTGATGGATTCGACTTCGCCCGCGCACGCAAATTTTGCGATCTGGTCCATCTCGGATATCGCAGGTATCTTTGATCATGGAGATCTGCCGGGATCGCTCGAGGACATGCAGGCGGTCATTCGGGATCCGGATCACGCGGTGCGGAGCATCGGGCTCATGAGACTCGTCAACAAAATCTATCTGGATCTGGGCCTCAGGGACTTCAGATTCGAAAACAAATGAGAGGATGAAAAGTATATGGATACTTTTCCGGCATCGACGTTGAACACTCTTTCGCAGCCCGGGTTTGCCTGGGTCGCGGGAATCAAGGCCCTGGGCTATTTTCTGTTTCTTGCCTTGGGACCCTTGCGCGACAGCAAGCCCGCGCTCATGGCGGCAGGCGCGCTTCTGCGCTTTGGAATCGGTGTGGGAGCCGGTCTGGGGCTCATCGCGCTGGGGCAAATCCACCGTCCGCATGTGGCGGTGGCGGTGATTGTGCTCGCGGTCGTGCGCTTTGTGGAGTGGCGGATCCTCTTTGCGCTCCTGGCCAGGAGCATTCCGAGCCGCAATCCACGGCGCGACTCTCTGGCCGGCACCGGAGTGAGCTTCCTCCTCGATATACCAGCCATTCTGGGCTGGTTCGGGATTCAGGGTGGTCCGTTCTGATCCAAACAAAATCAACCTGCCAAGGAGTCAATCATGTCCATCCACGAAAACCAGGTGCTCGTCACCGGCTTCCTGATCAATGACCTGCGTGCGTCCGAGTGTGGAAACGAGATCGATCTGCTCGTGCACGATTTCATCGAATATTACGACGACAAAGCCATCCACGACGGCTACGGCATCCCCGTGCTCGTGCGGGTGGGAAGACTTGCCCAAGAACAGGCCGATGTGCTCCGGCGCGGCGCCCGCATCCGTGTGATCGGGCGGTTGGTGCCGGGCAATCCGGCGCCCCCGGGACTCTACCGCGACCCCCGGCCCGTCATCGCGGCGATCCACATCTCACGCACCGAGACTCTCAAGGCGTGCTCGCGTTCGAGCCATCCCTTGAATCCCCGGTGGTGGAATCCGGCGCCGAGGACCGCGGGATGATATCAGGAGCGATCTGCGTGCAGGGAGACGAGCTCTCCCTCCTCGCAGGTTGCGCTGATCTGGATGGGGCGGCAGCAGACCGAACAGTCTTCGATATAACTCTGGGTCTCGACCGACGGATCGATCAGGACCGCGATCTCCTCAAAGCACCAGGGACACTGGGTTTCGGTTTCGATTTGCAGATTGCTCATGCGCGCATCTCTCCCAAGCGGATCTGTTCACAAGTGATGGCCCGATCCTGTCCCCGCTTCCAGAACGCCACCGAAGCCAATCCGCATTCGATGGCCGGGAGTTTTTTGGACTTGGCTTGAGTGAGCCAGTCCCGCACGTCGTAAGCAATGAACTGACTGTTGAACGACCAGTCGAGGCCCGGCGCTCCGGGCGTCGTGATCCTCTCGGTGAAATACTTCCTGACGACTTCGATTTCGAGGCCCGAGGGCGACCAGGTGCTCAGCGTGCCCAGTCCCACGACCCATGCCGCCATCGTGCGGGACGGGTTGACGGCAAACGGACTGAACTCGGATAGACGCTCGCCAGCGCGACCGCCGGTTTCGCGCTCGTGGAGTTCCCAAAGTCCATAGAGCGCCTGATTGACTGCGACCCGCAGGCTATCGGGCCCGAGGCGGTTGAGGGATTTTTTGCCTTCGATCGCTATCAGGCGGCCGGAGCGGGTGCCGCCCCGGAGGTCGGCACCGATATCAGCATTGATCCGGTTCCACCAGATCGGGTCGTCCGGATGGAGGAGCGCCACCGTGAAAGGCCATGCCCCGAGCAGGGCGGTCAGTCCGCCTTCGTGCCGCGACTCCATGGGCAGTGCTTCCCATTCGGGACCCAGGATTCCGGTCTCGATTTTGACAGGTCCCAATTGCGGATCAAGGCGCCACGCGGATTTCTGAATTTTCATGGTGCTCTCGATTCTTGCACCCGCTCTGTCGAGCCTCAAGCGCTGTTTTTATGGCCGGAAGTGTGTCTCCCGCGACCAAAATTATTTGGGTGGTGGCGCAAATTTCTGGCCCTCTGTCGAGACATTGGACAGTCCTGTGTGGGAATATTGAAGTTATATGAGATTGGTTGCGGCACGTTAGCGGGAATGGAGTTTGGTGTGCGGAGGGTTGGCCCTCCTGGTGGGATCCGGGCGGGCGCAGGCCGACATGCCCTACCCGGGCCAATCGGTGCGGACCTCGAGCCAGGAGTGCATCGACACTTACAGGCGGACGCACACGATCGGCGAGCTCGTGTTCAACGGACTGCCGGCCTCCACCGGCCTCAAGCGCCTCGATGTCCTGACTCCCGCGATTCAGGCTTCGGATCCATTTACTGCGCTCGTGGCGGGTCAGAAATATCAGATGCGCCAGTACGCGATGGCTTCCACTTACAAGATTCCGGGTTCAGATGCGGTGAGGGGGAGTCAGGTATCGCAAAGCTATGCTTCAAGTTACTCGGAATCTTTTACTACACAGACAGTGTGGTCGAATGGTGCAGTTGATTTCTACGTCGGGTTTAGTCATCAGAGTTGCTCGAGCAACTTTAAACCGGGCGGCTTTGATTTGTCTTTTGACGACTCCGTCTCCGGATGTGGGTTAAGTGCAAGTTTTGGGAGATCCAGCTGCAGTGCCCTCGGCTCCCAGCAGCTCAATCTTTGGATCGCCAATCCTGCGATCGGGACGATCAGCGACCCTCCATTGCCTTATGTGGCTCGGGATATTGACCGGTCTCCCAATGATGACCAGCGTGAAACAATTGGAGATATAGGGTGGACCTATAACGGCGGATATTTGAAGAAATTAGCCACAGCCTCTGATCTTGCTAATGATGCGGCAGCAGACGCCTTTTCGGATTCACTGCTTACCCAAGTGGGTGAATTTGCTATCAAGACAAATGGAGATCTTGCCGGAGATTGTAGCACCGACACCGGGGGCGCGTGCTTGACCGTCGAGGCCTTGGAACCTGGAAGGGGGCTTATGTACGAGTATGCGAACGAATCTTATTACAGCCCGTATAATCCGCATGTTCTGAGTGCAGTTGATTCTTCTTTCGATGATTTGTGGTTAGGATGTGGTTTTGAACCCACTCCAGTGACTACCGAGGTGGCGTATTCTAGCGCTACGAACGCGGTAAAAATTAAAATGTGGATGCGTATGGCTGCCGCTGCTTATCGCAAACACCTCGAAGCCAACATCAATATTACAGCTCTCAAAGCGGCTCTGATTGCGGGTACTGGTCCCATCAAGAGCGTCACGGTGAGTGATATTTGTTCTTATGTCGACCTCACCGCTGAGTGATCAGGCATGCCAAGAGGATACGCCATGATGGACCTCAAGAACTCAGGCAAATTGGCAAAAACCCCGGCGCTGCTTGTCGCAGTTTCACTGCTTGCCGCCCTCGCATCCTGCGGCCCCCCGGGGCTCCTGTTTTCGGATGGTTCGGGTGCGACGGCGACCACGACGACCGATACGACCGGCGATGCAAGTATATCAAGCACGGTGATCGAGGTCGAGTTTGCCGAGGACGGCTCGATCCTCGGACCCGAAGTGCTCCTGACCGCGGATGGCGAATTTGAGTCGGAAGTGACATTCAACGACCAGGAAGAAGAAGCCCTCGAAGAAGCGCGCTCGGAATTGGCCCGAGCAGGCAAGTGGCGCCACCTCCGCGAAGCAAAGAGCAGCCGCGCTCCCGCCTCATCCCAGCGCAAGCTCAAGCCCGCGCACTCGCGCGAAAATCCCCGCAAGCTCAAGGCCGCGCACTCGCGCGAAAATACCCGTAAGCTCAAGACCGCGCACTCGCGCGAAAATATTCGCAAAGCGCAAGCCCGCTCCCGCTCACATTTGAGGCGCTGACGTTGCTCTCGTTTCGCCGCACCGTGTGGGCGATCGCCCACACGGGGTCCGCGATCCATCGCTCAAACCCCGCTAGAACCCATGCCCACGCAGCTACCGTAGCATTCCTGCTGGCACGAGGGTTGCTCCAGGGGCTCCGCATGAAAGGAGAACGTGATATGAAAAATTCCAAGTTCAAAAGCATCAAGATCCAAGTCCAAAGCTCCATGTACTACGCCTGAAGCACTGGTCTCGCACGGTGGAGGAATTGTCGCGCATCGCACGCCGGTCGCGTGGCAATTCCTCTTTTCCTTCCACCCCAATTCAATCGGAAATGATCCATGAACGCATTTGAGTCGGTAGTCCTCAAACTTGAACTTCCCGAAAATCGTTCGAATCACTGGGCCCGCGCGGTTGTCGCATCTTGGCGCGCCAACAAGCACAGGCTTACCCTTCCTCACTATCAGTCGCAGATTCTCGAGGACTCGGTATTCGAGGATCTGGCAGTGGACTTCGGGCTTGCGGCCGATGATCTTCGGGCACTCAATTACCAAGGGAGCGCCGAGATCCAGGATCTCAAGCGTCTGATGGCGCAGACGCCGGGTCTCAGGCCAGCGCAACGGGTTGCCTTGAGCTGTATTTTGAGTTCAATCTCCCGCTTCAAGCTGGCCGATCAAATCCTCCGTTCCGTTGATATAATGGCTCTCGACCCGCGGGAGCAGATCCATGCTCTTCTGCAGCGTTTCAAGCTGGACAACAGGATGGGTGCGAGGGGCGATCACGAGCCCGTTTTTCGAGAAATTTTCAGCACGATTGAACAGGCCCGGCTAATGGGATGGACCCTCCCTTTCCGAAACGGCTTCGATGAGCCATGAATGAGTCTCGTACGTTCATTCAAAAAAAAAGGAGAGTCCTATGAAGGAAGTTACCGTGTTGGGAATCGATTTGGCAAAGGCTGTCTTTCAAATCCATGGGAATGATTCACGGGGAAAAACTCTGTTTAACCGGAAAATCTCGCGC
>Ga0172372_10002795_pt1 | contig 26186 bp, 21 predicted proteins | sample LakKiv5m_2_FD_114544 | JGI IMG/M metagenome (GOLD analysis project Ga0172372, IMG submission 114544) | Freshwater microbial communities from Kabuno Bay, South-Kivu, Congo - kab_092012_9.5m | ecosystem: Environmental > Aquatic > Freshwater > Lake | place: Democratic Republic of the Congo...
CATCTGGAGTTTTTGAGCATCAAGGTGCAGGACGGTCCGCTCACCTCCAGGCTGCAACACATCAAGGTGGGCGACAAGATCGTGGTGGGCAAAAAGCCCACCGGCACGCTGCTGATCGACTACCTGCTGCCGGGCAAGAACCTGTATCTGTTTGGCACCGGCACTGGTCTGGCGCCGTTTTTGAGCATCGTGCGCGACCCGGATACGTATGAGAAATTTGAAAAAGTGATTCTGGTGCACGGCGTGCGCCAGGTGGCCGAACTGGCCTACATGGACTACCTGACCGTGGACCTGCCCAAACACGAGTTTCTGGGCGAGATGGTCTCGCAGCAAATGCTGTACTACCCCACGGTCACGCGCGAGCCGTTCAAAAACCGTGGCCGCATCACCGACCTGATCGACTCCGGAAAGTTGCAGACCGACCTGGGCCTGCCCAAATTTGACCCGGCTACCGACCGCGCCATGATGTGCGGCAGCCCGGCGCTGCTCAAAGACCTGAAGGCGATTCTGGAAAAGCGCGGTTTTCTTGAAGGCAACACCACCAAGCAAGGCGACTTTGTCGTAGAGCGCGCGTTTGTCGAGCAATAGAAACACATCACCATGAGTCATCACGATGTTTACGCCATCGGCAACGCGCTGGTGGACACCGAATACGCCGTTTCTGACGAACTGCTGCAAGCCGCCGGTGTGGCCAAGCGCCACATGACGCTGATCGACGCGCCACGGCGTGCTGAACTGCTGCGCCATGTGCACGGCATTGCTCCGCACCGCACGGGGGGTGGCTCCGCCGGTAACACCATCGTGGCACTGGCGCAGTTGGGCGGCAAGGGGTTTTATTCGTGCCGCGTGGCCGACGACGAGCTGGGCGAGTTTTACACCCAGGACCTGGTGGCGCATGGTGTGGCCACCAACCTGACGCACACCAAGGCGTCCGCAGGTCAGACCGGTGCTTGCCTGGTGATGGTCACGCCCGACGCCGAACGCAGCATGAGCACGTTTTTGGGCGCCACCGCCGAACTCGACGCCAGCGCGCTGCACCCGCACGACATTGCCAAGTCGCGGGTGTATTACATGGAAGGCTACCTGGCCGCTTCGCCCAGCGGGCTGGACGCGGCGCTCAAGGGACGCGCCATGGCCAAGCAAGCCGGCTCAAAACTCGCCACCACGCTCAGCGACGTGAGCATGATCAACTTTTGCCGCGCTGGGCTCGACGCCATGGTGGGCAACGCCAGCACCGGCTTGCTGGACTACCTGTTTTGCAACGAAGAAGAAGCGCAAGTGTGGTGCGGCACGACCGACCTGGCCGTGATGTGCCAGACCCTGAGCACGCAGGCGCGCGTGGTGTGCCTGACGCGCAGCGCGCGGGGCAGCATCATCATTGAAGGCGATGCGTGCACCGAAGTACCAGCGACAAAGGTCAAAGCGGTGGACACCAACGGCGCGGGCGACATGTACGCCGGTGCTTTTTTGTACGCGGTCACGCATGGCCACAGCACCACGCAGGCGGCGTGGCTGGCCAACCAGTGCGCAGGCAAAGTGGTGTCGCAGGTAGGCAACCGCTTGAGCCAGTCGGACATGGATCAGCTGAAAGTGGACTTTGCCCGGCATCTGAACGCTTAAGGTTTTTACTGGACAACGCTTCAGGCCTGTAAAGTAGCAACTTATGCTTTTTGATCGCCAGGTTTGGAAGGCAGGCTTCTAGGGTAATTGCCCATGGATTGCGCTTGGATGCCAGTTAAACTTGAAGCCGTGTCTGCTTCTGTCAACCAAAAAGCAGAGCAGGCCGTTAGTCCCTTACGCACTTCTTGTTGGAAGTGCGAACTTTTTTACAACCTGGAGATGACCCTATGACAAACCGTCGCGTATTCATGATGCAAACCGTCGTTGGCGCTAGCGCCTTGGCCTCTGGCGTGGCTATGGCCGCCGCCCCCATGGTTGCCGAAACCGACGCCAACGCCAAGGCGCTGGGCTATACGGCAGATGCCACCAAATCCAAGAATGCCAAGTACAAAGCAGGCTCCACTTGTGAAAACTGCGCTTTGTACCAAGGCAAAAAAGGTGACGCCTCTGGTCCGTGCCCGCTGTTTGCCGGCAAGCAAGTGTCTTCCAAAGCCTGGTGCACAGCGTACGCCAAAAAGGCCTGATTGGCTTGTGCTGGTTGGCTTGACTGGTTTTTGCCAGTCAACAACAAAAAACCCACCTTCACGGTGGGTTTTTTGTTGCGTACATCAACCTGGTCCTTACACTGGTCTGCTGCGCGCCAGCGGCGGATTTTTGGAAAAATAGCCTTCGATGCCGCGCATCAGCGCGTCGGCCAGTCGATCTTGGTAATCGTCACTGTTGAGTTTGGCCTCTTCGTCGGGGTTGCTGATAAAAGCGGCCTCCACCAGCACGCTGGGGATGTCGGGTGCCTTGAGCACGGCAAAGCCGGCTTGCTCAACCCGTGGTTTGTGCAGCTTGCCCACGCGTTTGATGGCGCGCAGCATGGCGCTGCCCAGTTGCAGGCTGTCCTTGATCTGCGCGGTGGTGCTCATGTCCAGCAGCGCGCGTTTGACCTGCACGTCTTTGGCCTTGACGTTCAGACCGCCGATCTGGTCGGCCTTGTTCTCCTTGGCCGCCATCCAGCGCGCCGCCGCACTGGAGGCTCCGCCCTGGCTGAGTGCAAACACGCTGGCACCCTGCGGGTTGGGCGTGAAAAACGCATCCGCGTGCAAGCTGATGAACAGGTCTGCCTGCACCCGGTGCGCCTTGTCCACGCGCACGTGCAGCGGTACAAAGTAGTCAGAGTCGCGGGTCAGAAACGCGCGCATGGCGTTGCCATTGACCACCGCAGCATTGATGCGCTCGCGCAGCCGGTGGGCCAGTTTCAGTACCACGTCTTTTTCTTGCGTGCCACCGGGGCCAATGGCACCCGGGTCTTCACCACCGTGACCAGCGTCCAGCGCGATGATGATCAGGCGCTCTGTGGCCGCTGCGGGTTTTACATCAATTTTGCCTTTAGCCCATTCTGTATAAGCGCCAAGGGCTCCTGAAACAGTAGCATTTTTGGCTGTGGCGGATGCACTCGATGCACTCGCGGCCGACTTGCGGGTGGTCAGCCTGCTTGTGCGTTGTGTGATCAGGTCGCCCAGCGGGTCGGTGCCGGCTTGGGGCGCAGGCAGGGTTGGCGTTGCGTTGCCCTGGGGCACTGCAACGGGCTCCTGCACGCGCTCGGCAATCAGCGCAGCCAAGGGGTCTGGCGGCTCGATGGGGTACAGATCAAATACCAAGCGGTGGCGGTAAGCGGCGATTGGCGGCAAATTGAACACCTGCGGTGCAACGGCTTGCTTCAGGTCCAGCACCAGCCGCACCACGTCCGGGCTGAACTGACCAACCCGAATACCGTGGATGTTGGGGTCGGTCGCGGTCACCTTGGACACCAGCTCCTTGAGCGCCGGGTTCAGCACGATGCCATGCACGTCCACCGCCAGCCGTGGCGGGTTGGGCACAAAGTTTTGGGTAAAGGTCAGCAGCGCGTCGGACTCGATGGTCACGCGCGAATAGTCTGCCGCGGGCCAGATACGCACCGCCAGAATGCTGGCCCCACGCGCCAACTGTTGCGTACCCAGCAGCAGCACCAGCGTGCCGCCCTGGACAAAGTTGCGCCGCTTCATGGGGCAAGCTCTGGCCTGGGGGGGCCGTTGCGCACCGGCGGTGTTGCAAGCAAAACGGGGCACTGGCCCTTGCCTAGACTGGGCGAGCAGCTATCCAGACAATGAACAAGTGTGGCACCGGTGGGCGTTTGTGCGGTCAGCGTCACTTGGCGTTGCTCGTCGTCCTGCACGGTCAATTGCATCACCAGGTCGGCCAGCGGCAGGCAGGGCGCGGCCTTGTCGGGCCATTCGACCAGCTTGAGCCCCGGGCTGGCAAAGATGTCGCGAAAGCCGGCTTCTACCCATTCGCGCGGGTCGCTGAAACGGTAAAAATCAAAGTGCCAGACGTTCAGACCGGGCAACTCGTACGGCTCGACCACGGCGTAGGTGGGGCTTTTCACGCGCCCGGTCACGCCCAACGCGCGCAACAGGTGGCGTACCAGCGTGGTCTTGCCCGCACCCAGGTCGCCGCGCAGCTCAATCAATGCGTGGCGTAGCGCCGGGCTGGCCGCCAGCACGGTGGCCAGGGCCCGCGTGGCTGACTCGTCGCCAAGGAGCGCGGTTTTTACAATGGGCAAGTGAACGTTTCCAGAACACATGATGACGGTGCGGCGTGGGTCTTGCGGATCGACGGTTGGGCGCGTGCGCTGGGATTTTCCCAAATAAGGGTGGCTGGTGTGGATCTGAGCGGGGCAGAGCCCGGATTATCGGCGTGGTTGGCCGCTGGCTTTCAGGGTGACATGGCCTACATGGCCGCGCACGGCGTCAAGCGCGCGCGCCCGGCCGAGCTGGTGTCCGGCACGCTCAGTGTCATCACCGCGCGCATGGACTATCTGCCCGCCCACACGCCGCCCGACTGGCAGGCGCGCGAGTTGCACCGGCTTGTGCACCCGCAAGAGGCCATCGTGTCGCTTTACGCGCGCGGGCGTGACTACCACAAGGTGATGCGCGCCCGGCTGCAAAAACTCAGCGATCAGATGGTGCAGGCGATGGGGCCGCTGGGCTACCGCGTGTTCACCGATTCAGCCCCGGTGCTTGAAGTGGAACTGGCCGCGCGCAGCGGTTTGGGCTGGCGTGGCAAGCACACGCTGACGCTGGACCGCACGACGGGGTCGATGTTTTTTTTGGGTGAAATTTTTGTCGATAAGGCGTTGCCCGCCAGCGCACCCGTAGAAGCTCATTGCGGCCGGTGCAGCGCGTGCATCGACATCTGCCCGACGCAGGCCATCGTGGCCCCGTACCGGCTGGACGCGCGCCGTTGCATCAGCTACCTGACCATTGAGCACGCGGGGCCGATCCCGCTGGAACTGCGCCCGCTGCTGGGCAACCGCATCTATGGCTGTGACGACTGCCAGCTGATTTGCCCGTGGAACAAGTTTGCCCAGCGCAGCACGCTGCCTGACTTTGACCCACGCGCCGGTTTGACAGACCACCGGCTGACCGACCTGTTTGCCTGGTCTGAGGACGAATTTATGCGCTTTACCGAGGGCAGCCCGATCCGGCGCATCGGTCACGAGCGCTGGCTGCGCAACATTGCCGTGGCACTGGGCAATGCGCTGCATGTGGCCGATGCGACCGCAGCGGCCAAGCTGCAAGCGGCGTTGACAACGCGCGGCGAACACCCCAGCGCGCTGGTGCGCGAGCATGTGGCTTGGGCACGACTGCAGAGTGTCCTTTACAAGGCCGTACCCGGTGCAAACCCGCGCAATAAGGAGAGTGCCAGCGGCAAGCTGGTCATGCCCAGCACGGTGGACACCGTCACCAGTGCCGCCACGTAAGGGCCGTCGTAGCCCATGCGTGCGGCCAGCACATAGCAGCTTGACGCGGTGGGCAGGGCAGAAAACATCAGCAAAATGGTTGACTGCAAGGCATCCAGCCGCAGCAGGTGGCACAGGCCCAGCGCCAGCAGCGGCATCAGCAAATGGCGAATCAGCAGCACGGCTGCACCCAGCAGCTTGGCGTGGTTGAGCGCGCCCAACTGCATGCCGGCACCTGCGGCCATCAGGCCCAGCGCCAGTGACGCGCCACCGATGCGGCTCAGCGTGGGGTCAAGCCAGCCCGGAATGTGCACCCCCGCCAGGTTGGCCACCAGCCCGCAGGCTGTGCCAATGATGAGTGGGTTACGCACCAGTTCACCCAAAAAGCCGCGCTGGGCGTGGCGTGCCATCGGCCACACGGCACCCACGTTCATCAGCGGCACGCTCACGCCGATCAGCAGCGCCAGCACCGCCAGCCCGGGGGCACCAGCGAGCTTGTCGGCCAGCGCCAGCCCGATGAATGAATTGAACCGGAAAGCCGTTTGCGCGCTGGCCGCGTGCTGGCGCAGCGCAATGTGACCTTTGAAGCCTGGCCAGTAGGGCACCGAATACGCCATGGCAATGCCGCCCAGCCCGAGCGCCCAACCAGCGCCCACCAGGTTGCTGGCACTGCCCAGCTCCAGCGGGCTTTTGATGATCGACTGGAACAGCAGCACCGGAAAAAACAGAAAATAGACCAACTGCTCGACCTGCGACCAGACGCTGCGGTTCAACGGCGTAAAGCGGCAGATCAGGTAGCCGATCAAGATCAGCGAAAAGTCGGGGAAAAGCAGTTGGGCAAAGTTCACAGCGCGAGAATAGCAGGGTATGCAACACGTTCAACCGCCAGCACCCGCAGCAGCGCCAGCGATCTCGAGCGCGGCTGTGGCTGCGTCTGACGCACTGATCGACACCTTTGCCGATGCCCTGTGGCTGCAAGACGGTTTGTCAAAAAACACGCTGGCGGCCTACCGGCGCGACCTGCGGCTGTTTGCCGCGTGGCTGGCCGCGCAAAACACGTCGCTGGTGGGTGCAACCCAGGAGCTGCTCAATGGTTATTTTGCGCAGCGGCATCACGAAACCAAGGCCACCTCTGCCAACCGCCGCTTGACGGTGTTCAAGCGTTTTTACCGCTGGGCGCTGCGCGAACACCTGGTCAGCGCCGACCCGACGCTGAAGATGCTTACCGCCAAACAGGCGTTGCGCCTGCCTGGCAGCCTGACCGAGGCGCAGGTGGAGGCGCTGTTGGCGGCCCCCGACGTCAGCAGCGCGCAGGGTGTGCGCGACCGCACCATGCTCGAGCTGATGTACGCCAGCGGTCTGCGCGTGAGCGAGCTGGTGACGCTGAAAGTGTTCAACATCAGCCAGGCCGACAACGTGTTGCGGGTGTTTGGCAAGGGCAACAAGGAGCGGTTGGTACCGTTTGGTGAAGTTGCCAGTCTGTGGCTCACGCGCTATCTGGCGCGGCCGCGCGCCGAGCTGCTGGCCGGGCACCAGACTGAAGCGCTGTTTGTCACGCACAAAGGCCCGACGCCCGGTACCGCCATGAGCCGTGTAATGTTCTGGCTGCTGGTACGCAAATACGCGCAGACGGCGGGCATCACGCAGCACCTGTCGCCGCACACTCTGCGCCATGCGTTTGCCACGCACTTGCTCAATCACGGTGCCGACCTGCGCGCGGTGCAGATGTTGTTGGGCCATGCTGATATTTCCACCACCACCATTTACACCCATGTGGCGCAAGAGCGGCTCAAGCTGTTGCACGCCAAGCACCACCCGCGCGGCTGACCCCTGCAAGCGATCCCGGCTTCTACAATTCCCGTGGTTGTTATTACTGCAAAGGAATGGTCATGGCAATTTACGAGGTGGACGGCATCAGCCCGACGCTGGCCGATTCGGCCTGGGTGGCCGACAGTGCCGAGGTGATGGGTGACGTGGTGCTGGGCGAAGAGGTAAGCGTCTGGTTTGGCGTGGTGATTCGCGGCGACACCTCGGCCATCCGGATTGGCGCGCGCAGCAACGTGCAAGACCTGAGCGTGCTGCACTCTGACGTTGGCGTGCCGTTGACGATCGGCGCGGGCGTGACGATCGGCCACAAGGCCATGCTGCACGGCTGCACGGTGGGCGACAACAGCTTGATCGGCATTGGTGCGGTGGTGCTCAATGGCGCTGTGATCGGCAAAGCTTGTCTGGTGGGTGCGGGCGCGCTGGTGACCGAGGGCAAACAGTTTCCCGACGGTTCGATGATTCTGGGCAGCCCGGCCAAGGTGGTGCGTAGCTTGACCGCCGAACAACTGGCCGATCTGCGTGTCAGCGCAGACAACTATGTGGTCAACGGCAAGCGCTTCAAGACCTCTTTGAACAAACTGGCCTGAGCGCGACGAACGCGTTCAAGCAAGAAATCCGGGTCCTGTAGTGTCAGAAATTCACAAATTCTTGTTCGACGGCGCACCGGTGCGCGGCGTGTTGGTGCGCCTGACTGATGCCTGGCGTGAAATTTTGCGCCGCCGTGCCACCAACACCAAGCACGGGGCTTACCCGCCACCGCTGCAAAACTTGCTCGGCGAGATGACGGCAGCGGCGGTGCTGCTGCAGTCCAACATCAAGTTTGACGGTGCCTTGGTGCTACAGGTGTTTGGCGACGGTCCGGTCAAGCTGGCGGTGGTTGAGGTGCAGCCTGGCTTGGGTCTGCGCGCCACGGCCACGGTGAGCGGCACCTTGCCCGACACCGCAACGCTGAGCCAAATGGTCAATGTTGACAACGGTGGCCGCTGCACCATCACACTCGATCCGCAAACCCGCCAACCGGGCCAGCAACCCTACCAGGGTGTGGTGCCGCTGTGCGGCGATTCGCATGAAAAGCTGAAAAACTTCAGCGACGTGCTGCAACACTACATGCTGCAAAGCGAGCAGCTTGACACCACGCTGGTGCTGGCCGCAGACGATCAGATGGCCGCTGGCCTGCTGATCCAGCGCCTGCCGCAGCAAGGCGCTGGCAACCTGGCGGGCACGTCAGCACGCGCCAATGAAGACGCCATTGGCAAGCATGAGGACTACCGCCGCATTGCCCTGCTGGCGGCCAGCCTGAAGCGCGAGGAGCTGCTCACGCTGGACGCCGACGCTGTGCTGCATCGTCTGTTCTGGCAAGAAAAACTGCTGCGCTTTGAACCGCTGCAGGGTGCCGCCGGGCCGCATTTTTCTTGTCACTGTAGCCGCGAGCGCGTCGCCAAAATGATCCAGGGGCTGGGCGCAGATGAAGCCGCCAGCGTGTTGCAGGAACGCCCGGAGGTGGAAGTGGGCTGTGATTTTTGCGGCGCGCAATACCGCTTTGACGCGGTGGATGTGGCGCAAATCTTCAAGGAAACTGTGCCACCACCCCCTGGCGACGCCACGCTGCATTGAAGACGATCAAAGCAGTTGATCGTCTTGATGGAGTGCTTCGTCCAGACGCGCTACCAACGCAGTGAGTTTTTCGTCAGCCGGGCCGCCGGCCGGTGCAGCGGCTGTGTGCGGCTGGTCGGCCAAGTCAAACGCCAGGTTCAACGCCGCAAGCACAGCGATGCGGTCGCGCGCGCGCACCTTGCCCGCGTCGCGAATCCGGCACATGGCGGTGTCCACCCGTTCGACCGCGCCCAGCAGGCGCGCGTCGCCCCCGTCGGGGCAGCCCAGCACGTAGCTCTGGCCCATGATCTGCACTTCAAGCTGTTTCATGGCGTGTCCTGCTGGCTGGCTGACTTGAATGCCGGCGTTACGCCGGGGTGCGCCGCTGCATGTGCCGGTTCAGCGGGCAGGCGTTCCAGCAGCGCCTCAACCCGGGCGCGGGCGGCGTTCAGGCGCGACTTGAGCGAATCGCGTTCTTGCGTCAGCGAATCTATTTCCCGGTTCAGCAACTGATTGGTACGCAGCAACTCGGCGTGGCGCAGCAGCAAGCGTTCCACACGCTCGGTGACTTGGTCGATAGGTGACAGGTTCGACATAGGCGCGCATTGTAGGGGTGCAAGCGTCGGATCTGGCAAGCTGTCGGCACGGCTAGAATGCGCGGCGTTGGTGCTCGTGGTGTGCAGCGCACGCCGCAGTTCAACGGGAAGCAGGAGGGTGACGCTGGCCAACAGCAAACCTAACCTGCGCTGCCCCCGCAACGGTAAGTGGACGAAGTGTCTTTGGACGCCTCCGCTTGCATCCAGGCCACTGAGTGTTTTTCTGAAACTCTTGGGAAGGCGATGCAGGTTGACTCCACCAGCCCGGATACCGGCCAACACGGTGGCTGCGCGTTTTTTTAACCGAAAGTGCGCAACCGTGACGCTCATGCACTGTCGGGGACGACGGTGAGGGCTTTTACCCTGGTTCTTTCTTTTCATGAAAACTCTTGCATTTTTTCAGTGCTCAAAAGCACCTGTGAGGCTTGCTGCGCCTGCGCTGGCAGCTCTTTCCTTTGTAGCGGCCATGCCAGTTTTGGCACAGTCGGGCGGGACGCTCAAAGAGGTGGTGGTGACGGCCAGTCGTGTGGCGCAGCCCGTCACCGACGTGGTGGCTGATGTCAGCATCATTGACCGATCTGACATTGACAACTCGGGTGTCACCACGTTGCCACAGTTGCTTGCCAGATTGCCGGGTGTGCAAAGCGTCGCCTCCGGTGAATCTGTCAGCGTTTATCTGCGCGGTGCCGAGGCACGTATGACGGCGCTGTACATCGACGGTGTCCGTGTTGATTCACAAGATGGTTTGCGTTTGGGCGGGGGGGTGCCCTGGGAACTGATGGCCTTGAGCCAGATTGATCGTATTGAGGTGTTGCGTGGCCCGGCCAGTGCGGTGTATGGTTCGGACGCCATGGGCGGTGTGATTCAAATTTTTACCCGGCGCGGCGAGGCTGGTTTTGCGCCGTTTGTCAAACTGGGTATGGGCAGTTTTAATCAAAAGCAGCTTGCAGCCGGCTTCAGTGGTGCACAAGGCGCGTGGGACTACGCCTTGGCCGCAGGGCGTGACGACAGCGATGGCTTCAACACGCGGCCGGATCTGGTGCATACCCCGGACCATGAAGCCAGTTCGCGTCAAAACGCCAGTGTGCGGTTCGGATACCAGTTGTCAACCGCGCATCGGTTTGAGCTGACGGCACTGAACAACCAATTGGATTCGCAATATGTGCCATGGGGGGGCGGTGTCAATATTCAGGTCAAAGACACCTTGGGAGCTGTCTCATTGCGTTGGCGTGCCCAGTGGAATGCCGCTTACAGCACACATCTGAGCTTGTCAAAGAGCCGGATCGCCAAAAAAGACAATGCGCCGAATGACTTCAAGACCCAATTGCAGACGGTCTTGTTTGAAAATAATCTGCGCCTGGGCGCAGGAACATTCACCGCCGTGTTGGAACAGCGCCATGACGACTTTGCGGCGCAAGCCACCACGTGGGATCCGGCCTTTGGCGGTGCACGTTCACAAAACGCGCTGGCATTGGGCTACGGTGCCAATTACGGCAAGCACGCGGTTCAGGTGAATGTGCGTCATGATGATGACAGCCTGTTCATGTCCAAGCAAACCGGCGCAGTGTCTTACGCCTACACCTTTGCACCGAATTGGCGTGCCAACGTCTCTACCGGGTCAGGCTTTCGGGCGCCAACGCTGGAGCAGGTGTACGGTCGCTACGGGGATCGCAACCTGATGCCTGAGTCCAACCGAAGTCATGAGTTGGGTGTGAGCTACGTCGCACCGGCGCGAACTTTCAAGGCGATGCTGTACCGAAACGACATCGATAACCTGATCAGTTCCAGCCAGACCCTGAGTACTTGCAAGGCGGGCTTTTTTTGTTACTACAACGTGGGGCAGGCCAGCATTCAGGGGCTGACGCTGAGCACAACGCAGCGCATCGGTGCCTATGACATGCGGGCTGCGCTGGATTGGATTGATCCAGTCAACAGCATCAGTGGCAAAACCTTGAGCCTGCGTGCTCGTAAAACGCTCACCTTGGGTGTGGACCGCAGCGTTGCAAACTGGCGCTTGGGTGGCGAGCTGCAGGCGCTGGGTGAACGCTTTGACAACGCCGCCAACACCGTTGTGTTGCCAGGTTACGCGCTGCTGAACCTGAACGCAAGCACCCAGTTGGCCAAGGATTGGCAACTGGCGCTGCGTATCGACAACCTGTCTGACACGCAATACCAACCGGTTGGGCAGTTTGCCAATGCGGGTCGCAGCTTGTTTGCCAGCTTGAAGTGGCAACCCAAGTGAGTTCCAGGTTGGCAGCACAACGTGGCGTCCGCGCTGATTCAGTCGCACGCCCGGCAGCCAGGGGAAGGCGTGGCATGACCGCGTTGGATCGTTGCTTGTTGTTGCTGTGGCCTGGTCTGCGGTCGGGCTTGGTAGCGCTTGCGGTCTTGGCGGCGGCCAGCGTTGCCCACGCGTTGGATGTGACCGATGAACGTGGCTTCAGGCTCAGCCTGGTCCAGCCGCCGCAGCGCATCGTCAGCTTGTTGCCGTCATTGACCGAGACGGTGTGTGAACTGGGCGCTTGCGCGCGCCTGGTGGGGGTTGACCGCAATTCGGATTACCCGGCCAGCGTGCGGCAGTTACCCCAGCTGGGTGGCGGGCTGGACCCCAACATCGAGGCCATCGTGGCGTTGCAACCCGAGCTGGTGCTATTGGCCACATCGTCGCGTGCCGGTGAGCGCCTGCGCGCTCTGGGCCTGAAGGTGCTGGCCTTGGAACCAAAAACCCACGCCGACGTGAAGCGGGTGCTTGAGACAGTGGGGCAGGTGCTGGGCGTGCCCGATGCTTCACGGGTATGGCGCGTAATTGACGCGTCCATCCAGGCGGCGACGCAGTCGCTGCCCCCAAGCGTTGCCAGCACGCGGGTTTATTTTGAGGTCAACCCCGGCCCTTATGGTGCCGGTGAAACGTCTTTTATTGGCGAAACCCTGACCCGTCTGGGGGTCAAAAACATCATTCCTGCCAAGCTGGGAGTGTTCCCCCGGCTCAATCCTGAGTTCATCGTGCGTGCCAACCCGGACGTGATCATGATCGGCCAGCGCAGCCTGGACAGCATGGGCCAGCGCCCCGGCTGGAGCCACCTGCGTGCCGTGCAGGCGCAGCGTGTGTGTGTGTTTACCACCGCGCAATCCGACGTGCTGGTGCGCCCCGGGCCGCGCATGGCCGAGGGCGCACGGCTGATGGCGCAATGCCTGGCGGAAAAGGTCGGCACGGTGAAGGCGGCTGCTGCCCGAGCTCTGCCTGTACCCGTGAGCCCGGCCATCGCAACCCCGGCGGGCAGGCCATGAACCTGCGCGAAGCGTCTTTGTTGGGCTGGGGCTTGCTGCTGCTGGCGCTGGGCTTGACCGCTTTGGGCGTGTGCGTGGGCAGCGCCGGGTTTGAGAATCTGTTGCAACCGCTGCTGAACCCCTTGCAAGACCCTGATCAAACCGCCATGGCGCAGCAAATTGTGTGGGACATTCGCCTGCCGCGCACGCTCGGTGCCTGGGCGGCTGGGGCCCTGCTGGGCTTGGCCGGTGCGTTGGCGCAGGGCTTGTTCCGCAACCCGCTGGCGGACCCATTTTTGCTGGGCAGTGCCTCAGGAGCGTCGCTGGGCGTGGCTGTGGCACTGGCGCTGCTGGGTGGCGCGGTTGACATGTTGGGCAGCAGCGCAGGCAGTGATGGGGGTGCTGGCGGCATGGTGGGCGACGGCCTGGCGTTCACGGTGTTTGGCACCGGTTGGCTGACGCGCCTGGGCTTGACTGGTGCGGCCTTCGTGGGTGCGGTGTTGGCCGTGCTCTTGACGTTGGCGCTGAGCCGGGGCGTGCAACACACCTTGCGCCTGCTGCTGGCAGGTGTCGTGGTGGGCGTGGTGCTGGGGGCGCTGACGCAACTGGTGCTGGTCTGGAGCCCCGAGTCCTTGCAGGCCATGCAGGCCTTCATGCTGGGCTCGACCGCGTTTGTGGGCTGGAGCGCCTGCGCTGTGATGGCGCTCACCTGGGCGCTGTCCAGTGTGGCGGGCGCTTTGCTGGCGCGCCTGCTCGACGGCCTGAGCCTGGGCGAGGCCACGGCGCGCAGCCTGGGCTTGCCATTAACTTCAATGCGGCTGGCACTGGTGACGGTGCTGGCGCTGGCCACAGGTGCGGCAGTGGCGCAAACCGGGCTGATTGCGTTTGTCGGCCTGGCCGCGCCGCACCTGGTGCGCGCAAGGGTCAAGACCACCCATGGCCGTTTGATCTTTTTGTCCAGCTTGATGGGTGGCGTGCTGCTGATAGCAGCCGACACGCTGGCACGCTGGCTGATTGCGCCGCAAGAGCTGCCGGTGGGTGTGCTTACGGCCGTGCTGGGCGGCGGCTACCTGCTGTGGCTGATGCACCGTGGCTCTCACAGTGGGTCAGGTGTGATATGAATTTAATAGCTATCAGCGCAAGCAGAACAAGCGCCAGGCTCAATCATCTTGAGACAGGGGCAAGTGCGCCATGACACCCATCGCTGTCAGCGCAAGCCACATCTTTGCAAGTTTCGGTAACACGGAGATCTTGCACGACGTGTCGCTGGCGCTGCCTGCCGGGCGCTGGAGCAGCATCGTCGGCCCCAACGGTGCGGGCAAATCCACCTTGCTCAAGGTGTTGGCCGGGCTGTTGCCCTGCCAGGGGCAGGTGGTGCTGCTGGGGCAACCCCTGCACAGTTACCCGGCGCGTGCCCGCGCGCAAACCCTGGCCTGGTTGGGGCAAAACGAATCTGCGGCGGACGATTTGACGGTGTGGGACGTGGTCATGCTGGGGCGCTTGCCACACCAGGCCTGGTTGGCCGCGCCCAGTGAGGCCGACCGGGCGGCGGTGGAGATGGCGCTGAAATCGACCGGTGGCTGGGACTGGCGCGCTCGTACCCTGTGCCAGCTCAGCGGCGGTGAGCGTCAGCGCGTGCTGCTGGCGCGCGCCTTGGCGGTGCAGGCGCGGGTGCTGTTGATGGATGAACCGCTGGCCAACCTGGACCCGCCGCACCAGGCCGACTGGCTGGGCGTGGTGCGCTGCCTGCTGGAGTCCGGTGTCACCGTGGTCAGCGTGTTGCATGAGATCAGCATGGCGCTGCGCGCAGATCACCTGCTCATCATGGCCGCTGGCCGTGTCACGCATTTTGGTGCAAGCACCGACGCCGCCACCCACCGTGCTCTGCAAGCCGTGTTTGACCACCGCATCACCATCCACCCGCTGGCCGGGCAATGGGTGGCGTTGCCCAAATAATTGGGGTCAGATTCCAATTATTTTCAAATGACCCGAACGACACCAACGGCAATGCGCCCTGGTTGGGGCTGGTTGGCACTGGTGACGGAGTTTGCGGCCGATAAAACCGTGCGTCGGCCGCAAACTTGTTTTTTCCCGGCCTGACACCCAAGGACCCGGATCAACCAACGCTCCAACGACAAACCCAGCGCAGCAATCCCGGCCGCGCTGCCACAACGCGCAGGGAGTTATGCAGAGTGTCCTTAAGTGAGTGCGCCTGTTTCAGGGCAATCCCAGCATGAAATCCAGAACCGCCCTATAAGAAAGATCTGGCGCGCATTGTGTTACTGTCGCTTTTGTATGACATTATTTGACATCCTGAGGTCGATTCAGCTGCGGCTGCCCGCTCAGTGGGGCAAGGCGGCAAGCAGAGCCAGGCTTGTTGGGTTAACGCCTGCGGTGTGCAGGTCGACAGCGGCTTGCGCTTTTTTATGCGTGCAACCACTCAGACTTGGGCTCGCACTGCTGGCGGTATTGACCTCTGGCTCGGTCAACCCGTCTGGCGTTTGCAACCGCTGCCTGCCCGACCCGAGGCGTGGCAGTCGGTGATGAACGGCTCGTACAACACCGCGCCGTTTTGGAACCGGCTGCATAGTTTGTGTGACCCCGACTGCACGCTGGGCAGACTCGACTCGCCGAGCGCGTGCAGTGCCGGATGGCTCAAAAACTTTTTACAGCACATGGGTCAACAAGACCAGCGCGCCGCGTCTGACCGCGGCATTGCGCCCAGCGCATGGCCCGAGGCCGAGCAACGCAGCCCCGCCAACCAGCCCTACATCGTGGCCGCCTTGGCAGCGAGCGTGCGCCAGTCGTGCCCGGTGGCTGAAAGCGCTGAATTGCAGCGGTTTTTGCGGGTGGCTGAGCCAACACCATGAAGCGCATTGACGCTGCCACGCTGCTCGATCAGGCGCAGGCCGCAGTCCGCGCCCGCGATGACGTGGCATTGGTGCAGGCGCTGAGTGTGTTGGCCGTGGTGCATCGCCCCGCCATGACCGACCTGTGGTGCGCACGCTGGGTGGCGGCGCTGCGCCGGCTCAAACTGCTGGATGCGGCGGAAACCGTGTTGGCACAGTGCCACACGATCTGCGGCACCACGCGACGCTTGTACATTGAGGCGGCAGAGCTGGCAACGGCACAAAAAAACACCCAGCGCGCAGCAGACGGCTGGCTTGCCGCGCTGGCGGAATCTGATGCGGGGGCACTGACGCCTGTGCAATACCGGCGCGCGATGCAAAGCCTGCTGAGCGATTGGCGCGTTGAAGCGGCCGCGCAATGCTTGGCGCGTGCCCGTGCCGAAACGCCCAACGATCCCGAATGGGCACGCTGGGATCGAACGGTTCAAACCTACTCGCAGCTCACGCCGCAGTTGTTGGCCGATTGGCCGGGGTGCGCTCGCATCACGGCCTACTGGCAGCGCCAACCGGCGCAAACCCTGCTGGTGACCTTTGCCACGCTGTACAGCGACATAGACACCCCCGCGTTCGGCTTTCCGTTTATTTCGCAGCAAGGCTGGGATCACATTCATGTGGCGCAGGCGGCCAAAACTCAGTACCAAGGGCTGACCGCCGAGCAGTTGGCGCAAACCTTGGCGCCTTGGTTGCACGGGCGCGATGTGTGGACGTATGGCTCCAGCCTGGGCGGTTACGCGGCCATTTATTACGCCACTGCCTTGGGCGCCCGGGCGATTGCATCCAGCCCCAGCTTACCGGCGCATGTCCAATCCATTCGCTTTCCGCGCGATAAGGTGCCGATTGCCCACACGCCGCTGGAACGCTTCACCACCGCGCAAACTTGCTATATTTTTTATGATCCAGAGGATGCCCCGGATCGGCTGTTTGTGCGCGAGTTGGTGTTGCCTGCGTGTACGGATGCCGTCGTGGTCGAGTTGCCTTATGCAGGGCACCAAGCATTGCGGCAGTTGGCCAGCGCCGGGCTGCTCAAAGACACCTTGATCCACATCATCACCCATGCCCCGCGCGAAGTACCGTTGGATTTGCACGCGCTGGCACAGACGCCGGTGTATTGGGCACAGCGTGCGCGGGATCATTTCAAGCAGAAGCAATGGGACTTGGGCATTGAAGCCGGACAACGCAGTTTGGCGGCTCAGTCCAGTTTGACGCTGACGCAGCAGGTGCTGCAAGCCTTGGTAAAAACCCAGCGGCTTGACGAGGCGCAAGCTCTTTATACTGCGGCGGCGGCGCATTTCGGTGCCGCTAAGCTGGCGCCCTGGCAACCGCCCACGTTGTCATCGACACGGGCACAGCCAACCCGCTAAAACGTTGTTTTGTTCATCGCGCGATTCATGTCATTTGCGTCCCCCAGTTTGCGAACCCGACCGCCTTGCGTTGCGCTGCTGTTTGATGCGCGGGATGCGCTCAGCGCGCATCGCACAGAGCTGATGGTGGGCTCTTTGGCGCTAGAAGGCGCGTGGCCGGTGCGATTGCAGCCGAGTGATGTTCAACCCGACGGCACGGTGCATGCGCAGATTCATCGCCAAGGCCGTTGGCAGCCGTTGACCGCGGTGGCGGTGGATGCCGTGATTGATTGGCTGCCGGCGGGGTATCCCCGTAGCGCCGCATTGACGCAATGGGTGCAGCGCCACCCGCATACCCAGGTGCCACAGATGGATGATGCGGCTTTATTGGCGCTGTGTTTAGATGAGCCCGAAATCCGACCTTGGGTGGCGCCAACGCAATGCAATGCAAAGCCAGAGGTGGCATTGGCGATGCTGCGCGCGCACGGGTGCGTTTGGCTTAAACCGCACGATCGGTACCAAGCCCAACCGGTGCAGGTGAAAGCGGTGGCAGCAGGCTTCCAGATTCAGGACGCGATGGCGGTTCACACGCTGGATGAGGCGGTGTTGCGCGACGGGTTGGCGCACCGCTTGGCACAAGGCGGACTGGTGCAGGCAGATGTCGCGAGCGCCAGCGTAACCGGGCGCCGCTACGCCTTGCAGGTGACCGTGCAGCAGCGCGCCGACGGCGCCTGGATGGTGCCCACGCTGCAATGTCTGCTCGCGACCGATACGCCCTACGCCAGCCTGTGGGCAGGCGCCGAACACATTGGCACGCCGTTTGCCCCCTTGTGGGATAACGTGGTGTTGCCCCGCCAGCACCCCGCGTTTGCCGGGTTGCAGGTGCGTTTGCAGGGCTTGGCGATGATTTGGGCGCACCAATTGCAGCGCCGGTGGGGTTCTGCGCCGGTGGGCGCGATTGCGTTTCGGGTGGTGCTGGACGCGCAACTCAGGCCGTGGGTGATCGGGGTGGATGCGCGCCCGCCCGCACCGACCCGGGCGGCGCGCAACCTGGAGTTTTTTAAGCATTGGTCGGCGCTGGCGTTACGCTTGGCGGCGACGGCTTCGGAAACGCCCCCGGTGCATGCGATCCACCCCAACGACCTCAATCACGCCGACCCTACACCCCGGCCAGGGGTCACAACCGCCCATACGCACAGCCCTGCCCTCCAGCAGGGCGTCAGTGTTCGCAGCCATCTGTCTGCCGCGCTCATTGAAGCCCTGCTAGCGCAGCAGCCCGCTTGGCTGGACGTGGGATTGGGCTCGGGTAGCCGGGCTTTGCTGGCGCGATGGGTGGCGCTGAACGCTGAGCGCACCCCACCCCAATCCCAATGGCTATCCCTGCGAGTGGGCATGACCGCTTCTGATGGCGCCGATCCCCAGGGGCGTTGGCCGCGCGTGCAGGCGCTAGAGGACTTTGTGGGGCGCGGGCTGCTGAATGCGTCGGAGTTGAAGCTGATGCGCAGCGTGCGCCGACCCTTGCTGGAATGCCAATGGCGCTTGTTGCAGGCGGTGCTGGGCGGCGCGCGCCCGGCTTTGTTGTGGTTGGATGACACGGATTTGGGGTTGCGCGCCCTGCCACCCGCGCAGCGCATGGCGGCATTACAAGACAGCATGCAATGGCTTAGCGAGCGGGTACACGCCGGTGAAGCGGGCGCTTGGGGGCTGATTTTTTACAACGCCAGCGTGCCGCAAACGCAAGATTGGGTGCTGCAGGCGCTTGCGTTGGCTCCGCGCCAATTGGGTTTTGCGGGCGTGTGCTTTCGCACCCCTGCAGCGCCCGCGGTACTGCAAGCGCTGGCGCAACAGGGCGTGCCTTGGTGGCAAGCCGATTTGGCAAGTCAAGGCGTGTGCAACTTACAAATAGGCCATGCGGCGCCCGTAGGTTCGGAGGTGCCATGCTGATTGGCTTTTTGCACCGCGGTGGCCTTGAGCAATGGTCGTATGCCATCTTGGCGGACCTGGCCGCGCAGGGCGTGGATGCCATGCGATTCACCAGCGCCGACGTGGACTGGGCACGGCGTTTGATTCACGCCGAGACGTGGCGCCAGGGGCAATGGCAACGCGGCTGGACACCTTTTCCGCAAGCCGTGCGTAATTTTGAATTTAAGGACGACGAGCAAGACACGATTCTGAACAGTCTGCCCTACACCCTGGGGCGCCATTTGCGCAAAGACGAGCAACTGGAGCTATTGGCGCGGCTGCCTGGGGTGCGGCCGTTCATTCCAGCCACACTCGACTATGCTGGTGTCGCGCAGGTGATGCGCTGTTTGGCGCATTGGTCCGGCGTCATCCTGAAACCCGCGCGTGGACGGCTGGGGCAGGGTATCGCGTTTATCCGCGCGGTGGACGGCGGCTATGAGTTTGAACACGAGGCGCAGCGGATAACTTACGACGCCGCGGCGCTGCCGGGTGTGATCGCGTCCTTTATTGATGACGCAGGCCGCAGCTATGTGGTGCAACAGTTTGCTGCCACCACGGGGCCAGAAGGGCGCTATTTCAACATCCGCATCATTGTTCACAAGGGCGCGGATGGTGACTGGCACGCGTGCGGGTTTGGCTTGTCGCTGCTGGCGCGCCTGGGCAGCGTGGTGGCCAACCGCGAAGCGGGTGCGGTGAATGTTTCGCTGCCGGCCATGTTGCAGCGGCGCTTTGGCGCACAGGCAAGCGGCGTGCAGCAAGTGGTTTTCTCGGCCGCGGTGCAGATCGCGCGTGTGCTGGATGATGCCCTGGCGCAGCAAGCCGACGAGTTGGCGCTGGATATGGCGGTGGACGACCATGGTGCACCGTGGTTGCACGAGGTGAATTGGCGCGGCGGCTTCTGGGCACTGCAGGAAGACGTGGGGCTGTACCGCTACGGGGGTGCCAATGCGGTGCGGATCGCACGGCGGCACCAGTGGGGTGTTGATCCCGTCTGGGCACGCGCGGTGCGAGAACTATCAAAAATAAGAGCTGCTGTCGCTTACCCCACAAGCGTTACAAGCTATTTTGATACTAAAGATCGTTGGGTGATTCATTTGACCCGGCGCAGCGATGATGCGCCACACTGGTTGGCGCAGGCCTGGGGCGCGGGGTTGCGCACGGTGTGGATTTCGGCGCTGGCCTCGTTTGGCGCGGCCTTGCAACAGGTGGGGCAGTTCAATGCGTTGCTAGACGAACAGGTGGGTGCCGCCCATGGGCTCCAAGTGATGGTGGGCGTCGGGTATGCGGTTCACAACCCCACCGACGCGCGCAATCCCCGGCGCTGGCTGGCCGATGAGGCGGTTGCGCCCGGTTTGATGACCGCCCGCGAGGCGCAGGCGGGGGTGAGTTGGGCGAGCGCGTTTCTGCGGCAACAGGTGGCCTATGCCCAGCAGGCGCTGGGTGGTGGTTCGCTCGATACGGTGTGGTTGCAAGGGCTGGGCTTGATTGGTATCGATAGCGCTGATGCCTGGCCGCGTTGGTTGAGCGCCGCGCAAACGCTGTCCGCGCTACGGCAAAGCCAAGCGGTGGTGCATTGGGGGCTGGTGCTGAGCCTGGCCGATGTACGCCAGCACAGCGAGCGGGTGGCGCAGTGGTTGCAAGCGGCGCACGCACAAGGGGCAGCGCCGGATGCCATTGCTTTGGAATTGCCTCCTGACATGCCAGCCCCGGCGTGGGCAGATGCCCAGCAGCAGCTTGAAACCCTGAGCCAGAGCTGTGCGGTGGCGGTGTTGCTGTTGCCTCAGCCCCGCCCTCCACACGCCAAAGCGTGGGATGCGCCACACCGCCAACTGCCCGCCGAGGCTTTGTCCACCCTTCTAACGCCGGCATTGGCAACGCATTGGCGCGTGGCCGTGCCTTTGGCACACACCCCGGACTGGGACGACTTTTCGACTTTTTCAGGACTGCATCCAATGACTGAACTTGCCCCGCAACCGCCCCGCTTAAACCCTGCCCAGCAAGCCGCTGTTCAAACCTTTGCTGCGTTTGACCCGCGCCAGTTATTCCGCTTTTTTGTGGACGGCCGTTTTCACAAAAAATACAAAGGCTGGGTGGGGTACGAGGACAACGAAGCCGGTTCTGTGAAAGGTATTTTGGATGCCTACACGCTGATGTTGACCCGCTTTGAAGCCGCAACGCCGCTCAACACCGGCTTTATTCGCGACCTGCACATTGCCTGTATGGCCGGCGTTAGCACCAAAAATCGCAAATCGACCCCCGGTGAGCTGCGGTTTTTGGAGTCGGGCATTAACCTGTACAACGGCAAGTCCACGCGTGCCAGCGTGCAGGAGCTGCTCGATGCCCGGCGCGGCGATGGCAACATCATTTTTCATCACCCCGACTACCAACGCCCGGCCGAAGCGTTTACCGCCGATGAAATTTTGGACATTCTGGCGCGTGAAGGCCGGGTACGGTACCGCGCGTGGTATCCCAACCTGACGCCACAACAGTTGCAGGATTTGTCGCAACCCGCCAGCTTGAGTGCGTTTTACGCGGTGAAGCATTTTGTGCAGCGCTGTTTTGCCGAGCGCACCGATGCGATCGTGGCGGCGTACAACCAAGAAATGTCCCAGGCGCAAACCGACGCGGCGCGTTTGCTCGCCATTTCGCGCGTGGTGCGCGACCTAGAACTGTTGCACCCCTTCCCCGACGGCAATGGGCGCAGCTTTGTGGCGGTGCTGATGAACCACTTGTTGCTGGCACACGGTTTCTTGCCGGCAATTTTGTGGGATCCCAACATCGACGCCGAGCTCTCGGTGCAGGAATTTGCCGATGAAATCGCCCGCGGCATCGACAACACCCGCGTGTTGCTCGCCACACCCCAAGCGGTGCTATACGACTACAGCATCGACGCCATGCCGGCTGACGAAGTGAAGGCGTTTTCGCACCTAAGCCAAGACTTCAACCGTGCCTTGGCAGCGCTGGCCTGGGGCGAGCCCACTGCGGCCGGCCTGGATGCGCCGGTACGGTTGGCACTTACGCCGGCACAGTTAGCGCAGGTGTGCAGTGGGCGTTGGATGCATGTGGATGCTGCGTGGATGCAAACCCAGCGCTTCGATACGGTGACCATTGAGGCCGCCGAGGTCGGGGCGCAAACGCTGTTGTTTTGCCGACAGCTTGTGGCGTGGCGTGAGCGCAAGCGTGACCCAGCGGCTGAACTGGCGCTGACGTTTGGCAAGGGTCTTGCCGCGGTGGTGCTCGACGATGCCAACCTTGCCGCTACCCTGACGCAGCCGGTGCTGCTGGTGGCCGATGTTGACGATGCGTTGTACGCTGCCGCCTTGGCCGTGCGCGCTACGCAGCCGTGCAAGGCGGTGGCGCTTCTGGGTACGGGTCAAACCGCTGCAGCGCGGCGCTTGTTGCTGCAAGCCGTGGGGCAACGGGTTGCGGTGCAGGCGCAAGCGCAGGCGGCCAAGACGCCGCAGGTCATGGCCGCGCTCGCCAATCTAAAACGCGCCGATGAATTGGCTGTATTGGAGGTGGTCACCGGCGCCCGCCCGGCGGTGGCGCGGCACCGGCTGAAAGCTATTGCGCCGTCGATTTGCTGGTTTTGCAGCGCCGAAAACGTCGATCAAGAACCAGCCGAGGTATACCAAGAGGTGATCAAAACCCTGGCCACCTGCGCCGAAGCGCTGGGGGACGCCGGGCTTTGCTTGGTCAATGCCGATGGCCCCGCCGCCGATTGGCTGTGTGAAGAAATCCGCCAGCGCGCAAGCTGTGCCATCCAGACCTACGGCTCACACTCTGACGACCCGGGGCGCCTGGTGTCGGCAGCATTTGATGTGCGCGCCAATGCCTGGTCGGTGCAGGCGAATATTCTGGGCCAAGAGTTGGCGTATACGATCGGCGGCGACGCCCAGGCGCCTTTGCTGTCGGTGGGTGCCTTGCTGCTGATGGCGAACCTGGGACTGGATCTGCGCGAAGTGTGCGAACAGGTTTGGCGTTGAAGAACTTATCGGGTGCGCGCACGCACCGGATTCAAGATTCGGCCTTGAGTCCCAGGTGCGCCAGCACTCGGTTGTAATCTTCCACGTAATCGAGCTCTGCCCAGAAAACCCCCTGAATGTCTTTGACATAAATGCGGGTTCCGGTGCCCACAAAGGCGTAAAAAATGTCCTCCCACCATTTACCGCTTTGCTGGCTGCTGATCATTTCGTCGAGCTTGGTGAGGAATTTGATGAAAAAAGACTTATCAAATTTGCCGATGCCCACGTATTCGCCGGTGGTGTCTTCGTCCGGAATGTCTTTGCCGTAGCGTTGCAACACGTCATCTTTCCAGACGAAGCGGTAGTCGGCCTCGGTAATGCGCGACGAATCCGCCAAAAACACCGGGCTGCGCGGCTCTTGCAAAATCGCCTCCAGCAAGCCGTCTTCAATGAACAGGTCGCCGTTGATGATGATGGTGTCGTCGGGTTCCGAAAAGAACTCTTTGGCAAACCATAGCGACGCAATGGAATTGGTTACATCAAAAAACGGGTTGTAAAACACCGCGGGTTGGTGCGGTTGCATGGCTTTGATGACCTCGCCTGACTGGTAGCCGGTGATCAAGGCCACGTCGCGAATACCATGTGCTTTCAGCACCCGCAGCGTGCGCCGGATGATCGGCTCGCCGTCAAACTCGACGCAGCATTTGGGCTTGCCCTGGATATGACGGCTAATCCGCGTACCGCGCCCCGCGGCCATGATGACGGCTTTCATGTTGCTTCCTTTTTAAGAGTGGCTCGCGGTTGATGTATATGCGCTAGAGGCTAAAAACGTTATGAATTTTCTGCCTGCATGGCTGTCACTTCAGCCACCAGCCACTGTTGCAGTTGAACCAGCTCGGCGTCGGTTTGCAGCCCCATGTGCGAAACGCGTATGAAATGCTCGGCCTTGGTGGGGTTGAGCGGAAGGATGGCGTCATACGCCTGGCGCATACGCCCGGCCAGCGGTGTGGCCTGGATGTCGTCGGGCAGGCACAGGCTGCTCAAGGCGTTGGACGGCGTGTGTGCAAACGGCGTAAATCCAGCGGCCTGCATGCGCTGGCGAAAGCCTTGGGCGCGGGCGGCAATGGCATTCAGGTGCGCGTCCAGCCCGGTGGCCAATATCTGCTCCAGCATGGCGGCCACCTGAAAGCCAGCGTGCATGGCGGGCGTAAACGGCAGCATGCCCCGGCCAATGTTGTCCAGGTAAACCCGCGCGTCAAAGTACGAGCGGTGGTTCTGCGTTTGGCGCAGCCGGTGCAGCGCGCGCTCTGAAAATGCCACAAACACCAAGCCTGGCATACACGCCAGCCCTTTTTGCGAGCACGCCGTGGCGCAATCCACCTGCCAGTCGTCCATGGCAAACGGGTCGCAGCCAATGGCGCTCACCCCATCGACCACGCTCAGGCAGTTGCGCGAGGCCAGTGCTTGGCAAATCGTTTTGACGTCAAACCGCTGCCCGGTGGAGGTTTCATGCCCTGAGAGCAGTACACCACGCGTTTGCGTGCCGATCTGCGCCAGCAGCACATCCACCGGAATGTCTTGCCCGTGCGGCACCACAAACTCAACGGCCTTGAGCCCCAGGTCGCGTGCCATCTGCCCCCATTTGGCACCAAAGGTGCCGCCGTTGATGTAGATGACCTCATCACCAGGATTAAACAGGTTGACCAGCGCCATTTCCATGCCGCCAGTGCCGGATGCGGTAATGGTCAGCGGCGTCTGCCGGGTGCCAAACAAAACGCGCAATTTGGCGGTGAGATCCATCACATGGTTGCAATAGTCCTGGCTGCGAAAGTAGGGCAGGGGCTGCATGCCGATTTGGCGTATTTTTAGCGCCATTTCGGTGGGGCCGGGGGTGAACAACATCGTGAAATGCCTCGTAGTGTGATGTGGCAACAAGGGGCAGAAATTTCAACCACATGAGGTCAAGTATTGCACGGATCCGGGACTACCGAGGCCCCCTTGTTTGCTGAGTCTTTGGAAGGCGACAACTACTCTGACTCGGGGGGTGGTTGCCATGAGCCATCTCTAAATAAGTGTCCTGACACTGTTAAAGAGTTTGCGTCAATTTAATTTGACGCAAACTTCACTGGCTGTAGCCCAGCCAACGGCATGAGACCAACCATCAACTCGATTCGTCATTCACCAAACAAGTCTCCAAGGCTGTAGAGCAAACCAACTGAAGGTGCAAGGTGATCCAAATTCATCCGCACATAACGACTAACAGTCTTCAAGAAACTTCAAATACATCACCATTCTATTTTGTCAGACTCATCAAAATCCATTCCGTCATCTTTGCCATCCGCAGAATGGTCAGCATGGTGGGTATGGTCGTCACTACTGGAGTCGATGTCGCTGTCAGCGTCGTCAATCATAGAAGACCAATCTCCTTGCTCGGTGTTTGCATCACCAGACTCAACATCGACCTCAATCATTTCTGTCCAGCTTGAACCAGACATGGCGTGACTATCAGCCGCATCCCCCAAGCTAAACAAGCTGTGGGTGTCTTCACCTTGGCTATTCAGATCGTCATCTTGAGACGTATCGAATTTATTCTCGTGATCGGATTTGTCGTCTTTATCGTCCTTGTCTTCTCTGTCGTGTTTGTCGCCCTTGTCGTGATCAAAGTCGTCGTCGGAATCACTGTCGATATCCGAGTCTGCATCGCTATCAGTATCGCTATCTGCATCTGAGTCAGCGTCACTGTCTGCATCCGAATCGGAATCGGAATCGGAATCGGAATCGGAATCGGAATCGGTGTCACTGTCCGAATCGCTGTCAGCATCCGAATCAGCGTCGCTATCCGCATCTGCATCCGAATCAGCATCGGAGTCTGAATCGCTGTCGGCGTCGGAGTCGCTATCCGAATCAGCATCGCTATCAGCGTCCGAATCAGCATCGCTATCGGTGTCGGAGTCTGCGTCACTATCAGAGTCAGAGTCGGTATCCGAGTCTGCGTCACTGTCTGCGTCGGAGTCGGTGTCACTGTCCGAATCGCTATCAGTGTCCGAATCTGCATCGGAGTCTGAATCGCTGTCAGCGTCGGAATCGCTGTCCGCATCTGAGTCAGCGTCCGAATCAGCGGCGCTGTCGGTGTCGGAGTTTGCGTCGATATCAGATTCAGAGGCGGTATCCGAGTCTGCGTCTCTGTCAGTATCCGTATCCGTATCGCTGTCAGCATCAGCATCCGAATCTGCATCGGAGTCTGAATCGCTGTCAGCGTCGGAATCGCTGTCCGAATCCGAATCAGCATCGCTGTCAGCGTCGGCATCACTGTCCGCGTCGGAATCGGAGTCGGTATC
>Ga0172372_10002796_pt1 | contig 26179 bp, 19 predicted proteins | sample LakKiv5m_2_FD_114544 | JGI IMG/M metagenome (GOLD analysis project Ga0172372, IMG submission 114544) | Freshwater microbial communities from Kabuno Bay, South-Kivu, Congo - kab_092012_9.5m | ecosystem: Environmental > Aquatic > Freshwater > Lake | place: Democratic Republic of the Congo...
CCCAACGCTCGCGCAACAAAAGGCCATTGCAAACAAGGCGATGAGCTGCCTGATCGATGAGGTCGCCGTCCGGCTCCGCATTTTTTCTCCTGTCGCGCTTTATCGAGGGGCTGCTGCGAGCGGCGAACCTACCAGAACCCTTCGTCAGCTTGCAGCACCCCGACCTTTCTCCGGGTTGCACGAGCCGCCATCGCAGTTGGGCGGATGTGGCATTGCGCCGGTTGAACGTGCTCCGAATACTGCCGGACTCTCCCATAACAACAGACCAGGAACCCGCCATGGCCCAACGCGAAGTCTTCGTCGTCTCCGCCCTCCGCACCCCCGTCGGCAGCTTCGGCGGCGGACTCAAGGACGTTCCGCTGGCCCAGCTGGCGACGCTCGCGGTGAAGGAATCGCTGGCCCGCTCGGGCGTTCCGGCCGACCAGATCGACCATCTGGTGATGGGCAACGTGATCCCGACCGAGCCGCGCGACGCCTATCTGTCGCGTGTCGCCACGATCGACGCCGGCATGCCGAACACCACTCCGGCCTTCAACGTGAACCGCCTGTGCGGCTCGGGCCTGCAGGCCATCGTCTCGGCCGCGCAGTCCATCCTGCTCGGCGACGCCGAAGCCGCGGTCGGTGCCGGCGCCGAATCGATGAGCCGCGGCCCCTACCTGATGCCGGCCGGCCGCTGGGGCGCGCGCATGGGCGACACCGCGATGCTCGACTACATGGTCGGCATCCTCCACGACCCGTTCCAGAACATCCACATGGGCATCACCGCCGAGAACGTCGCCGCGCGCTACGGCGTCACGCGGCAGGACATGGACCAGCTCGCCGCCGAATCGCAGCGCCGCGCCGCCCGCGCCACCGCCGAAGGCCGCTTCGCCTCGCAGCTGATTCCGGTGCCGGTCAAGACGCGCAAGGGCGTCGTCAATTTCGAAGTCGACGAGAACGTGCGCGACGTGACCGTCGAGCAGCTCGCGCAGATGAAGCCGGTGTTCAAGAAGGACGGCCTGGTCACTGCCGGCAACGCCTCGAGCATCAACGACGGCGCCGCTGCGATGGTGCTGGTGTCGGGCGAGAAGCTCAAGGCGCTCGGCCTGAAGCCGCTGGCCCGCCTGGTCGCCTACGGCCATTCCGGCGTCGAGCCGGCGATCATGGGCATCGGCCCGGTCACCGCCACGCGCAACGCGCTCGCCAAGACCAGCCTCACGGTGCGCGATTTCGACGTCATCGAGTCCAACGAAGCCTTCGCCGCCCAGGCCTGCGCGGTCAGCCGCGAACTCGACCTCGACCCGGCCAAGGTCAACCCGAACGGCTCGGGCATCTCGCTCGGCCACCCGGTGGGCGCCACCGGCGTGATGATCGCCACCAAGGCCATCCACGAGCTGCACCGCATCGGCGGCCGCTACGGCTTGGCGACGATGTGCATCGGCGGCGGCCAGGGCATCGCCGCGATCTTCGAGAAGGTCTGAGCCGCATCGCTTCGAACGAAAGGGCCGCCGATGCGGCCCTTTCGTTTTGGGCCGGCCCTTGAGTGGACCGCTAAACTGCCGGGCTTCCACTCGAAAAGTACTCGCGCCGCATGAGCACGCTGACCCTCGTCCGCCACGGACAGGCTTCCTTCGACTCGCACCACTACGACCAGCTGTCCGCGCTCGGCCAGCGCCAGGCGCAGGCGACCGGGGCTTATTTCAAGGCGCGCGGCGAAGCCTTCACGGCCATCTACAGCGGCCCGCGCGAACGCCAGCGCCAGACCGCGCTCGCGATCACCGGGGCGCTCGCGCTGCCCGCAGCCGTGGTGACGAACGCGCTCGACGAGTTTGGCGAAGGCTCCACCCTGCTCGAAGCCGCGAGCCGTCGCACCGGCGTGCCGCTGATCGAGAACGCGAGCGTGAGCCGCAAGGACAAGCTGCGGCTCTACGGCGAGCAGATCGGGCTCTGGGCCGCGGACGCGGTGCGTGTCGACGGCATTCCGCCGGTCGCCGAGTTCCGCGCCGGCATCAAGGCCTGGCTCGACGAACTCACCGCCGCGCCGGGCCGCGGCCACAACGTGCTCGCGGTGACGTCGGCCGGCGTCATCGCCGTGGTGATCGCCGAGCTCATGCAAAGGCCCAGCGCCGAACTCGGCGCGATGATGTCGGTGATCGGCAACGCCTCGTTCACCCGGCTGATCTGGACGCAGGACGCGCGCGTGCTGCACTCGTACAACCAGACCGCGCATCTGTCGGCCGAGCTCGCGAGCGCCATGTAGGCGGGCCGGGCGGCAAAAGCGCGCGAGCGCGCCGCCGAGCCACGCCGACGACAATTCTTTCCGCATCAAGCGCTTGACGGATTCAAAGGCTCCAGCCGAAAAATTCTGTCGATTTCCGCCGCCTCGCTTCGACGTGTTCGTACACACGCCGGTACGCGACCAGGAGACGACCATGCGCTACATGCTGCTGATGATTCCGAAGGGCTACGAATCCGCCGACGCCGGGGCGCAGCCCGACCCCGCTCAAGTCGCCGCGATGATGCGATACAACGAATCGCTGCAACGCGCGGGCGTGCTGCTGGCGATCGATTCGCTGCATCCGCCCGCGAGCGGCGCGCGCGTGCATTTCACGGCTGGCCGGGCGCGCGTCGTCGATGGCCCGTTCGCCGAGGCCAAGGAAGTGCTCGGCGGCTACTGGCTGATCCAGGCCCAGTCGCGCGAAGAGGCGATCGCCTGGGCCACGCGCTGCCCGGCCGGCGACGACGAGGTGATCGAAGTCCGCCAGGTGCACGAGTTCGGCGATTTCTCGCCCGAGGTGCAGGCTGTCGCGGGCGACTACTTCGAGAGGGTCGGGAAACGCTGAAAGCCCCCAATCGAACGCACATCGAAAACGCACAACGCAGAAAGGATTCGCCATGCTCAAGATCATGCTCATCGTCGTCGTGCTCGCCATCGCCGGCCTGCTGGCTTATGCATCGACCAAGCCCGATGCATTCCGCGTGCAACGCTCGCTTACGATTCACGCACCGGCCGATAAATTGTTCGCGCTCGTCGACGATCTGAGCGCCTGGAAACAGTGGTCGCCGTACGAAGCCAAAGACCCGGACATGCAGCATCGCTTCGAAGGGCCGGTCAGCGGCGTCGGCGCCAAGATGGCCTGGGCCGGCAACAGCCAGGTCGGCGAAGGCAGCATGTTGATCAGCGAATCGCGGCCCGATCGCAAGATCGTCATGCAGCTCGAATTCCTCAAGCCGATGCAGGCGCAGCACGTCGCAACCTTTGACTTCGCGAGCAACGGCGACACCACCACGGTGAGCTGGGCGATGGAAGGCAAGGCCAACCTCGTCTCCAAGCTCATGAGCGTGTTCTTCGACATGGACCAGATGATCGGTGGCGATTTCGCCCAGGGCCTGCAGAATCTCAAGAAGATCACCGAACCGAACTGAGCCCCGCACACCGATCCCATGAGCAGCCCGCACGACATCCGCCGCACGATCGACGCGGTCTGGCGCATCGAATCGGCTCGCATCATCGCCACCGTCGCGCGGCTCGTGCACGACGTCGGCATCGCCGAAGAACTCGCGCAGGACGCGCTGATCTCGGCATTGGAGCAATGGCCGGGCGAAGGCATTCCGCGCAATGCCGGCGCCTGGCTCACGGCCGCCGCCAAGAACCGGGCGATCGACTGGCTGCGCCGCGGCACGCTGATCGAGCGCAAGCATGAAGAGCTCGCACGCGAGCTGGAGGGCGAATCCACCATGCCCGCACCCGACGACACCGCCGCGCTCGAAGACGACATCGGCGACGACCTGCTGCGCCTGATCTTCACGGCCTGCCATCCGCTGCTCACGCCCGATGCCCGCAGCGCGCTCACGCTCAAACTGCTCGGCGGACTCTCCACCGACGAAATCGCACGCGCCTATCTGACGCCGGAGCCGACGATCGCGCAGCGCATCGTGCGCGCCAAACGTGCGCTGAGCGACGCGAAAGTGCCGTTCGAGGTGCCGCGTGCGAACGAGCTGCCCGAGCGCCTGTCGTCGGTGCTCGAAGTGCTCTACCTGATCTTCAACGAAGGCTATTCGGCGACCGCGGGCGACGACTGGATGCGTCCCGCGCTCTGCGAGGAAGCCTTGCGCGTCGGCCGCATCCTGGCGGGGCTGATGCCCGGCGAATCCGAAGTGCATGGCCTGGTTGCGCTGATGGAGATTCAGGCCTCGCGAGCGAAGGCGCGCGTGAAGGCCGACGGCGAGCCGGTGCTGCTGCTCGAACAGAATCGCGCGCTCTGGGATCAGCTGCTGATCCGGCGCGGCCTGGTGGCGCTGCAGCGCGCCGAGGCGCTGGCCGACACACTCGGGCCTTATGCGCTGCAAGCCGCGATCGCCGCCTGTCACGCCCGCGCACGCACGGCCGAGGACACCGACTGGACGCGCATCGCCACGCTCTACGAGGCGCTCGCCCGGATCGCGCCCTCGCCGATCGTCGAGCTCAATCGCGCAGTCGCGGTGAGCATGGCGTTCGGCCCGGCCGAAGCCTTGCGCATCGTCGACGAGCTCATGCAGGAGCCCGTGCTGCGCCAATACCATTTGTTGCCGAGCGTGCGCGGCGACCTGCTGTTCAAGCTGCAACGCTTCACCGAAGCGCGCGAGGCGTTCGAACGCGCCGCCTCGCTCACACGCAACGAACGCGAACGCAAGCTGCTGCTCGCACGCGCCGCGGCCTGCCTGCACTGACGTTCGTCCTCTCGCAGCAACGACACGATCAAGGAGCGAACATGTCCCTCATCCAAACCGCCGTCATCAGCCCCTGCCTCTGGTTCGACCATCAGGCCGAAGAAGCCGCCACGCATTACGTCGGCATTTTTCCGAACGCGAAAATCCACAAGATCGCGCGTTATCCAAACGTCGGCCAGGACGTGCACGGACGCGAGGCCGGCTCGGTGATGACCGTCGAATTCGAACTCGAAGGCGTGTTGTTCTGCGCCCTCAACGCCGGGCCTGCATTCCAGTTCAACGAGGCGATTTCGCTGCAGATTCTCTGCGACACGCAGGAGCAGATCGATCACTACTGGCACCAGCTCGGCGAAGGCGGCGGCGGACGATCCGTGCAATGCGGCTGGCTCAAGGATCGCTACGGCGTCTCGTGGCAGGTGGCTCCGCGCATTCTCGGCCAACTCGCAGTCGACCCCGATCCGGTGCGAGCCGCACGCGTGTTCGGCGCGATGATGAAGATGGTCAAGATCGATCTTGCGCAGATCGAGCAGGCGGCGAACGGCGGGTGATGGACGCTTCTTAACTAGAAGAAACGTGTATAGATATGTCCCATTTTCTATATACGTTCCCGCGGACACGCATAGATTCAGCCTTTAACTGAACGGGTCACTATTTAAATATAACCCATTATCTTTACTTTAAGAACAGGGCTAAGTAAGGATCGAACTCGTATAACCGGTCCCGCATCTGGCCGGTGATCTCGGTCAGAATGCCCAGCCGTACGAAGTCCTTGACCAAAGCCTGTGCAGTAGGGGCAGAGACAGACAATTCCCGCTCCAGAGTGGCCGCGTCGAGAACCGGGCGACGATAGAGCACGTTGAGCGCCGCTCGTGCATTGGGGACGCGCCTGCCAAGGCCAAGAATGCGCTGCTCTACGTCCGTGCGTAACGACAGAATCTGGCCGAACACATCACGCCCCTTGGTCGCCGTCTCCGCCACCCCTTGCAGAAAAAAACGAACCCAGTGGATCAGATCACCTGAGACTCGCACTCGCATCAGCGCGTCGTAGTAACTGGCACGGTGACGCTCAAAGAAATCGGACAGGTATAGCGAAGGCTTGGCCAACAGACCTTGGCTGACGAGGTAGAGAGGAATCAGCAAACGACCGATGCGACCGTTGCCGTCCAGAAACGGATGGATCGTTTCGAACTGGTAGTGGCTGATGGCGATGCGGATCAGGTGCGGCACCGCAACGTTGTCGTTGTGCCAGAAACGCTCCAGATCGCTCATCAGCTCCGGCACACCCTGATGGTGCGGCGGAATAAAAGCGGCGTCGGAGAGCCCGGAGCCACCGATCCAGTTCTGGCTCGCGCGAAACTCTCCTGGCTGCTTGTGCTCGCCACGTGCGCCGCGAAGGAGAGTGGCGTGCGTCTGCTTGAGCAGACGGTTGGAGAGCGGCAGATTCTTGAGATCGGCAAGCGCCGTATTGGTCGCCTCAATGTAATTACGCACTTCGAACCAGTCGTCGCGCTTTTCCGGACGGATGTGTTCCTCGCTCAGCAGCGCTTCGTCGATGCCGTCTGTGTGCCTTCGATGCGACTGGAGGTCTGTGCCTCCTTGACCACGTGCATTTCGATGAACAGATCGATGTCGGGTACGATCAGCGAGAAAGCGTTGAGCTCACCGAGCGCGCGATTGGCCGACTCCAACAGCACGTTGATCGTCGAATCTTCCCAACTCCAGTCGTGATTGACCGGTGTCGGTTCGAAGCTCTTGTACTGGTAGCGCTGCAGCCACTGGCCGGGCTGAAAAGTTTCGAACTTCATGGCGCTGGGTGGCACGTAGAGAGGATGTCAACTTTTCTACACAGATTGCGTCGAGCACGCAAAACCAATACATGCACCAACGCTCAAAACGGCCTACCGAGCCTCTCCGCCAGCCGCGTCGCGCTCCTCGCCGCGAGCGCGTAAATCGACAGCTGCGGATTGGCGCCGATACTCGTCGGGAACACCGAGCCGTCGATGATCGACAGGTTCTCGATCAGGTGATGGCTGCCGTCGCTGCGCACGACCGCGTGGCGCGCATCCTCGCCCATCGCGCAGCCGCCCATGACGTGCGCGGAACCGAGCGCGAGCTTGAAGGCGCGCATCGACAAAGCGTCGATCTGCTCGCGTGAGGCGCTCCAGCTCGTCGCCCATTCGGCGTCGAGATGACCGGCGTAGACGCGTTCGGCTCCGCCGGCGAATTGCGCCTCGGCCATGCGCAACAGCGCGTTGCGGAAGCCGCGAAACAGGTAATCGGTCAGCGGATAGTCGAGCACCGGCGCGCCTTGCTCGTCGATGCGCACGCGTCCGCCCTGGCTCTGCTCGTGAAAGCCGTCGCGCGTCAGCGCGAGCATGGCGCTGAAGTTCGGCATGTCGGCGATTCCGGCCGCGAGCGGCTCGCCGGCGCGGCCGAACAGCGAGGCGACGAGCGCCGGATAGATCGGCGGCACTTCCATCTTGAAGCCCGGCGCGGTGTCGAAATCACCCTGCCATTGGAACTGATCGCTCGCGATCGATTGCGGAGCGCCGTACCAGCCATCGACGCGCTCGCGCATCTTGGCCATGGTGAACACCACCGGATGCAAAAACGTGCGCTTGCCGATGCGCTGATGCGGATCGGCCGCACCCGAGCGCAGCAGCAGCGCCGGGTTGTTGATCGCGCCGCCGGCGAGCACCACGTGCCTGGCCTCGATGTTCACGCGCACGCCGCTCGGTGCGATGCCGTCGGCCTGCAAGGCTTCGCATTCCAGCCCCGAGACGCGATCGCCCCAGAACTTGAGCTTGCGTACGCTTAAGTGATGCACGAGCGTCGCGCCGTGCTGCAAGGCCCCCGGCACCGTGCTGACGAGCATCGATTGCTTGGCGTTGACCGGGCAGCCGTAGCCGCAATAGCCCGAGTTCCAGCAGCCGCGCACGTTGCGCGGAATCACATGCCATTCCCAGCCGAGCTTTTCGCAGCCGGCCTTGAGCACTGCGTTGTTCGCGTTCGGCGGCATCGCCCACGGCGCGATGCCGAGGCGCTCGCTGCGATCGTCGAACCAGGGCTTGGATTCTTCGACGCTCCAGCCTTTCACCGCGTGTTCGCGGGCCCAGTGGCGCAGCGTCTCGACCGGCGTGCGGAAGCTCGAGGTCCAGTTCACCGTCGTCGTACCGCCGACACTGCGCCCTTGCAGGATGGTGATGCTGCCGTCGGCCGTGCTGCGCCCGCTCGCTTCCTGATACAGGTCGGCGTAGGCGCGGGCTTCGCCCATGTCGCGGAAATCGGCCGAGGTCTTCAGCGGCCCTTCCTCGATCATGAGCACCTTGAATCCGGCCTTGGCGAGAATCTCGGCCGTGGTGCCGCCGCCCGCGCCGGTGCCGACGATGACGACGTCGGCCGCCAGCGTCAGCGGTTTGGTGAACGTGGAAGCGTCGCGAACGTCCCAACCCGCCGCGATGCCGTCGCCGTAGAGGTCGTTGATCGCCATTAGCCCGCGTTTCTCACAGGGCGATCGAGTGATGGCCGTTGGCGAGGACCGAGCGGGTGCCGGGCCGGAGCGAGCCCCATGGTCGCTTCATGGGATGAGTGAAGCCCAAGCCCGATCGGCCACAGGCAGGCCAGCACCGATTGAGCCGGAGAATCTTCCGACAGTCTGTTGATAGGGTCCATTTTCAAATCCTTTAGCGAACTCGCCAGTTGCAGCCGAGATTCTCCGGCGACCTGTGAGAAACGCGGGCTAAGCGTTCACGGCCGCGAACATCGGCGCCCACGGCCCCGGATACCCGCAGGCGCGCTGGCCGCCTTCGGTCTGCATCCACGAGGCGGTGACGAGCTTGGCGAGCACGCGATAGCCCGAGTTGAACAGGCCGACGCTCGAGCTTCTCCAGCGCTCGATGAAGCGCTGCACCTGCGCAGACTCGGCCTGCGCCCACGGAGCCGACACGCCGGTCGTGAGCCGGCGCGTAAGCCCGGCGTCGAGCAGATCGAACAGCTGGCGCAGTTGCGTGTGCGCGGGCGATTGCAGATGCGAGCAGGTGCCGTCGAGGCGTTGCAGCAGGGCTTGCAGATGCGCCGCGCGGCCGTTCTGCGGCAGGGCACCGCCGAGGATGGCCGGAGCGATGGCCGCGAACAGCGCGGCGTCGCCGCTGCGCAGGAAACGATAGCCCGCAGCCGGCTCGATCGCCCGACTACAGCCGGAGAGACCGGCGGTAAGGGCTCCCCCGGCCAGCAGGGCGCTGCCGGTGAAGCCGAGCTTGAGAAAATCGCGTCGCCCGCGATCGGCGGTCGGCGCTGACGAAAGGCGCATCGGGTCTCCCCTGGTTCTGGTGTGAGCGCGTCGGCGATCCGGTACCGGACGGCAGTGTCACGCGGCTTCGCCACGGAACACGAGCTAACCACTCGTTTAATAGCGGAGAGCATACCCCAGCGTATCGGCAGTTCGAATGACACCACATACAAGCGGCGCTGGCCCCGCTGCAAGCCGACCTTCGTCTCCCCCGATTTCGGGAGTTTTTCCCGTTCAGCCGGCGTCGGCGGCGCGTCAGAGTTCCACCGTCGGCACTCGTGCCGATCACAATCAACAGGGAGAGTCCGCCGATGAGCGGAAATACGAAACGACCCAGCCCCCGATTCAGAGCCGACGCGTTCAGGCGCGCCTGCCGCGTCTCGGCGCTCTCGGCCCCGGCCTTCGCGCTGATCGGCTCGCTACCCGCTCAGGCGGCCGACGCCGATGCGCTTACCGAACTTCCCGAAGTCATCGTCGTCGGCCAGACGCCGTTGCCGGCCGCGTCGATCGATCTGCGCGACTATCCGGGCAACCTGCAGACCGCCAACGCCAAGGCGATCGAAGACAGCCAGGCGATCAGCCTCGCGGACTTCCTGGCCCGCAGCATGGACGGCGTGCACATCAGCGACGCCGCCAACAATCCCTATCAGCCCGACCTGTTCTACCGCGGCTACAGCGTCTCGCCGCTGCTCGGCCTGCCGCAGGGCCTGGCGGTCTATCAGGACGGCGTGCGCGTCAACGAAGCCTTCGGCGACACCGTGAACTGGGACCTGATTCCCGAGCAGGCGATTTCGAGCATCGAGCTGGTGCCGGACTCGAACCCGCTGTTCGGCCAGAACGCCATCGGCGGCTCGCTGGTCGCGCGTACCAAGAACGGCTTCGACTACGACGGCGGCGAGCTCGAGGTCTACGGCGGCTCGAACAACCGCATTTCGACGACGGCCGACTACGGCGTCGCCGGTGAAAAGACCGCGCTCTACGTCGCTGCCGAACGCTTCAGCGAAGACGGCTGGCGCGATCATTCCAGGTCCGAAGTGCAGCAGCTGTTCGCACGCGGCAGCTGGCGCCCGGACGACAAGGGCCAGCTCGACCTGACGGTCACGCACGCCGACAACCGCCTGCGCGGCAACGGCGCGGTGCCGATCGAGCTGATGGAAGAAGAGGGCCGCGACGCGGTCTTCACGTATCCGGACGAGACCAAGCCGAACCTGCTGTTCGTCAATTTGTTCGGCCAGCGCAAGCTGTCCGACGTGCTCGACATCGGCGGCAACCTCTACGTACGCCGAAACAACGTGCGCGCCTTCAACGGCGACGGCACCGAGTTCGAAGCCTGCATCGATCCCGCCAACGTCGATGGAACCGGCGCCCCGTATCTCTGCGAAAGCGAAGACGACGGCGAGGAAGTGGTCGAAGATACCAACGACAATCCAGTGGTGGCCGGCGACAACAACGACAGCGCGACGCAGAACCGCAGCCACACCAAGCAGCGCAGCATCGGCGGCGGCTTGCAGGCTTCATGGCGCGTCAGCGACACCAACAAGCTCACCTTCGGCGGCACCGTCGATTTCGGCCGCGCCAACTTCAGCTCCAGCACCGAGCTCGCTGCGCTGACCGACGAGCGCGGCACCGTCGGCAGCGGCATCTACGTCGAAGAGTCGCTCGTGCACGTGAAGACGCGCAACGACAACTACGCGGTCTATGCGCTCGACACCTGGCAGGCCACCGACGCGCTGATGCTGAGCATCGGCGGCCGCTACAACCACACCGACATCCAGCTGCGCGATCAGGATCCGGACGGCAGCCTCAGCGGCGATCACAAGTTCAACCACTTCAACCCGATGCTCGGCGCGACGCTGCGCATCAACCCGCAGCTCACCGCGTTCGCGAGCGCCTCGCAGGCCACGCGCGCACCGACGCCGGTGGAGCTCACGTGCGCGAACCCGGACGATCCCTGCAAGCTGCCGAACGGCTTCGTCGATGATCCGCCGCTCGACCAGGTGGTCACGCGCACGTTCTCGCTGGGCCTTCGCCAGCAAACGCAGACGATGCGCTCGTCGGTGTCGCTGTTCCATGCGCTGAGCCACGACGACATTTTGTTCATCACCGACGGCAACCTGACCAACGAAGGCTATTTCGACAACGTCGGCAAAACCCTGCGCCAGGGCGTCGAGTTCGCGTTCCACTGGAAGCCGCTGCAGAACTGGTCGCTCGATGCGAACTACACCTATCTCACGGCCGAATTCCGCGAAGACTTCCTCGTCAACACGCCGAACCATCCGCTGCGCGACGAGGACGACGAAGACGAGGTGGACGAATCCGCGCGCGAAGTTTCCAAGGGCGATCGCATTCCGCTGATTCCGAAGCATCTGTTCAACGCGACGCTCGGTTGGGAGCGCGACATCGGCGCGCTGCGCCTGCAGGCGGTCGGCCGCAGCAAGAGCCGTTATCGCGGTGACGAGGCCAATGTCGACAGCGAGCAGCTCGACGGCTTCGTACTGCTGAACCTGCTCGGCGAAGTGCGGCCGCTGCCGCGCCTGACTTTATTCGCCCGCGTCGAAAACCTGCTCGACAAGGACTACGAAACCTTCGGTGTCTACGGTGAAGGCGACGAGGTGCTCGGCGACGAGTTCGAAGACGCGCGCCGCTTCGTCGGTCCGGGCGCTCCGCGCCGGTTCTTCGCGGGCATACGCCTGAACTTCGGCAAGACCAACTCGCTCTGAGCACGCGTGTGCTGGACGGGTATCGCGAGTTCTCCCGCTCGCGATACCCGTTCAGCTTTTTTGATTTATAGAATTCAAGAATTTCGCGATGTAGTGCAGCAACAGAGCTGGCACCGTCCTTGCTCACTGCGCGCGGCCATAAAGACGGAGAACATTCATGTTGATGCGCCACCTTCTCGCCACCACGCTTGCCGTTGGCACCCTGACGAGCGCTCCGGTCTACGCGGCCGATCACTCGCCTGAGCTGGCTTACGTTCCGAACGAAGGCTCCGCCAACATCAGCGTCATCGACCTCGCCACCCACAAGGTCGTGAAGACGCTGCCAGCCGAAGGCAGCCTCGGCCAGAAAATCCAGGGCATCGCACTCGACAAGGACGGCAAGCGCCTGTTCGTCGTCGATGCCGAAGGCAACACCATCAGCGCGATCGATCTCGCCACCGGCAAGCTCAGCACGCAAGCCGCGGGCAAAGGCCCCGAAGGCATCGAACGTTCGCCGGACGGCAGGTGGATCGCGGTCTGCGCCGAATCCAGCAACGAGGCCCTGCTGTTCGATGCCGCGAGCTTCAAGCTCGGCAAACGCATTCCGATGCAGGGCGAGAACCCCGAGCACTGCGTGTTCAGCCCCAACGGTCAATGGCTCGTCGCCGGCAACGAGGACACGCACGACATCGACGTGATCGATCTGAGCAAGGGCAAGTCGGTCAAGCTCATCAAGGTCGACGGCGCCGCGCGCGGCATGGGCTTCACGCCCGACGGATCGAGGCTCTACGTCGCCAACGAAGGCAAGGGCGTGGTCGAGATCGTCGACACCGCCAAGTGGGAAATCGTCGGCAGCATCACGAGCGCGCTGCGCACTGCGGGCATCATCGTCGCGGCCGATGGCAAGCGCGTCTACGCGGCTAACGGCGGGGCGGGCACGATCTCGGTCATCGACACAGCGAGCAACACCATCGTCGGTACGGTGGCGGTCGGCCAGCGCCCCTGGAACATGGCCTTCGCCGACGGCGGCAACAAGCTGCTCGTCGCCAACGGCCGCTCCGATTCGATCTCGGTCATCGACACGCGCAAGCTCGAAGTGATCGACACGATCGCGGTCGGCAAAAAGCCCTGGGGCGTGCTGACGAAGTGAGTCGATACCCCTCTCCAGCCTGCGAGAGGCAACCTGCCGGGAACGCGGGAGCACTCAATCGCAGCTGATGACTGTTTTGAGTAAATGTTGGAAACGAGCCTGTACATCTCCGAGCTGCCCCACGCGGGACAGCTTGTCCGATACTACATACTGTCACCAAGGACGCCGAGTGCCCGCTCGGGATGGATCGAGGCGGGCCGAGATGGGTAAAGTTCGCCCCGCCGGATTTGGCCTCTCTGAACCGCCCCGGAATCTCGGGGGCTCGTTGGTGTGAGTCACGCTGCGATGGGCAGCCCCGGGATTTACTAAGAGTAGTGTGCCTCCTGTATCGGCGTGATGTAGCCGAGCGGTCCCATCAGCCGCCGGTTGGCGTCCCAAGGCATCCCCGCCGAAAGCTTGCACAGCGAATGCCGCAGATCGATCTTCGCACCCAAGCGATTGCGAAACAGGTCGGTCGAAACCGGCGCGGCGTCAGCATCGCCTTCGGGCGAAACTTGATCCGGACCCGGTAGATGATCGAGCGCCCGGCGTATTCATGCCAGCCGTGATCTCGCCCTCGATTGGCCCGTTTCATGACTCAGCGTGGGCCTCGGCGTAAGCCGCCGCCGCACCGAACAGGCCTGGTTGCGGGTAGGTGATCAGCTTCACGGGAATGTCGTCCATCATTCGCTCGAAGCGGCCCTTGGCTACGAAGCGGCCGGCGAAGCCGGAGCGCGGCAAAACGCTGGCGAGGCGACTGCCCACCCCGCCCGCCAGCACGACGCCCGAGGCGCCGTGCGCGAGTGCGGTGTCGCCGGCGAAGGCGCCAAGCGACAGACAGAAGCGGTCCAATGCTGCAGCAGCCAGCTTGTTGCTGCCCTCTATCGCGGCGCTCCATAGAGTCTTGTTGTCTTCGGCGTGCACCGCCGTGCCTTCGATGGCGGCGAGTACTTCGTAAAGGTCGGACAGGCCGGGGCCCGAGATGATGCGCTCTGCCGATACCCGCCGGTAACGAAGGCGTAGTCGTCGCAGGATATCGTCTTCCAGCGGATCGAGTGCGGCGAAGTCCACATGGCCACCTTCAGTCTGCACGACGTGCGCCTTTCCCTCACGCTTGAGCAGCATGGCCACGCCCAAACCGGTTCCAGGGCCAACGATGCTAATGGCGCCCTCATGCGGCAGCGCACGCGCCGGGCCACAGACATGGCACAGATACTCCGGCGACACCTGCGCCACTGCGTGGCCAACGGCGCCAAAGTCATTGATAAGCACGTAGCGTTCCAGGCCCAGCTTGGCTCGAAACAAGGAGGGCCGGATTACCCACGGGTTATTGGTTAGCTTGAGCACCTCGCCCTGCACGGGGCAGGCGATGGCGATGGCTGCGCAAGAAGGCAGTGGCCGGCACAGCAAGTTGGCGTAGGCTTCCCAGGCCAGCTGGAAGCTGGCGTGCTCTGCGGCCTTGAGCGTGGTCACCTCGCTAAGTGACTGCACCTGTCTGCCCTGTATCTGCGCCAGCGCGAAGCGCGCGTGCGTTCCCCCGATGTCGACTGCCACTATTTCCATGCCGTGCCCTTGTATCTCAATGCCTGCCTCTGTGTGGATGTTTGTTAAACGAGGGCATCGGGAACTTCCGGGCGCCTGGCGTAGAGCCCAAACAGAGCGATCAGCGCGTAACAGGCCAGCGGCAGTAGCAGTGAGAGGCGCAGGCCCATCATGTCGGCAAGGTGCCCTGTGAGCGGCGGGATGATGGCGCCGCCGACAATGGCCATGCAGATGATCCCGGAGCCATCGCTGGCGTGCTTGCCCAGTCCTTCGCTTGCGAGGCTGAAGATGGTGGGGAACATGATGGAGTTGCACAGGCCGATGGCCAGCAGCGCCCAGCCAGAGGCGTCGCCCTTAGCGGTTATAGCGAGCATGATCAGCGCAATGGCGGCCGTAGCCGTTGCCGCCAGCACCTTGCCCGGCGAGATGAGCCGTAGCACATAAGCCCCGATGAAGCGGCCCACCATGGCACCACCCCAGTAATAGGTGACGCGCATGCCGGCGGCTTGCTCGCTGAGTGCCTGCGTGTCGGCCTGCACGAGAAAACTTACGATGAGCGAGCCGATGGCCACTTCCGCGCCCACGTAGAGAAAAATGGACAGCGAGCCGAAAGCGAAGCGCCGGCGTCGGAGCAGACCAAAGGCCGCCAGCATGTCTATCTTCTCGGCGAGTGAAGGCGGCAGGCGATTGCGCCGAAGCCAAACCCCCCCCGTGACCACGGCCAGTACCGCCGCTAGGCCCAGGTAGGCATAGACGATGACACGCGTTTCTTCGCTGCGGTAAGCCTGCATCGCCGCCTGTGTCATGGCGGAGGCGTCAACCTCCGAAAGGCCGCCGAGAATCAGCATGGCGCCGAAGTACGGGAACACCGTCGTGCCCAGCGAGTTGAAGCCCTGCGCAAAGGTTAGCCGGCTGTGCGCTGTCTCTGACGGGCCCAGCAGGGTGATCAACGGGTTGGCCACTACCTGCACGGTGGTGATGCCTGCGGCCAGCACGAACAAGGCACTCAGGAAGACGCCGAAGCTGCCCGCAGCGGACGCCGGCACGAACAGCAGGCTGCCGATGGTCATCAGCGACAATCCCAGTACGGCGGTTCGCATGTAGCCCACTTTGCGCACTACCGAAGCCGCTGGAATCGATACAAGCAGGTAGGCCGCAAAGAATGCCGACTGCACCAGCATGGCCTGCGCATAGCTGAGCGTGAACAGACCCTTGAGCTTGGGAATGATCACGTCATTGAGGCTGGTGATGCCGCCGAAGACGAAGAACAGGCCGAATACGAAGACCTTCAGGTCCGGCAGATCGACACCGGCAGCGCTGCTGCCTTTTGCAATGGAGGTGCTGGGCGAGGAAGCAGTGGACTCAATGTGCATGGACACTCCGGTGATGTCGGCGGTAAGTGACCGCGAACCCGCAGCTGGTGCAGCGAATAGAAGGGACCGGTACAGCGCGTCCTGCAACGCGCTGTCGATCAATTGATCGCTACCGGGAACGGCAGCGATTCAGGCGTGCAGCAGTTACCAGCCTCACCGTATCAGGTCTGCGGCTCATGGCGAGGGGCAGGCTGCGGCCGGCGAATCGGCCGTGGGCGAGTCCAGTTTCATATCGGTGAAGCTCATGGCGAACTTGCCGGTAGTGGAAATCTTTAGCGGCTGATCCACCTCGGCCAGATTGGCGCCCAGGCGGCTGAAGCATTCGAGGCCTATCTTCAGCGTGGCCCACTTGCCTACCGGCGACTTATCCATCAGCGGCGCAATATTCACCGCGGCGCACTGCGCTCCCTTGCAGCCGAGCGCGAGTTGCACGGGCATGGTGGGCGGCACGTCTACCCGGTAACGCAGCACGATTTGCTTGCCACTGTCGGCTGCGCGGCGCAGGTCCACTGTGGCGCCCTTGACCTGCAAACTGGCCTCACCGGCGCCGGACCACTCCAATGCCTTGGCATCTTCCTGCACTAGCGCGTCCACCGAATACGCCTTGAGAGTGGCGGCCGGGCTGGACTGCCGGCTTGCTTCGAGCCTGGCCTCGCCCTTGGCATCGCTGAGATACAGTGCCCAGGGTGGCGTGGCCCTGCCGCGGCCAAAGTAGATTTCGCTCACTGTCTGCTGCACCTGTCCCGGGTCTTCCGAAAGCGGGCCCACCGTGCCAGGGCTGGCATAGCTCAGACCATAGCCAAAGGGGAACAGCGGATCGTAGCTGTCGTCACCGACGTTCAGCGGTGTTTGCATAGGCGCACGCGGCCAGGAGAACGAGAGCTTGCCGCTGAAGTCGAAATTGATGCCGCCGCTGGCGTTGCGGAAGATCACGTCGGCGATGGCCGCGCCTTCCGAGCCCGGTAGCCAGGCGGCGACGAAGGCCTGCGAGACATTCAGCTCGGCGTTGACCCACAGCGGGCGGCCGCTAAGAAACACCGAGATCACGGGGATGCCGTCGGCACGCAGACGCTTGAGCAGCGCCAGATCCCGCTTGTTGCCGGGCTGGTACTTGAGCGTGTCGATGTCGCCGTGATACTCGGCGTAAGGCTCCTCGCCGAACACCACGATGGCCACTTCCGGCTTGCTGGAGTAACGGCCGTCGGCATCGAACTCCACCTGCCCGCCGCTGCCGGTGACGGTCTGGCGTATGCCGTCGAGGATGGACGTGGCGCCGGGGAAATCGGCCCTGGTGTTGCCCGTGCCCTGCCAAGAAATCGTCCAGCCACCGGCCTGACGGCCGATGTCGTCAGCCGCGCGGCCGGCGACCAGAATCTTCTGATTGCGCTTGAGCGGCAGCAGTGCATTGTTGTTCTTCAACAGCACCAGTGAGCGACGTGCAGCCTCCCGCGCCAGTGCGCGGTGTGCAGGCGAACCCAGTTCTTCATAGTGCCCGGAGAGCGCCCGCTGTGAGGGTTGCGGCTCGTCGAGAACGCCCGACAGCAGCTTCACCCGCAGGATGCGCCGCACCGCGTCGTCGATGCGTGCCTGCGGGATTTCGCCGGAGCGCGCTTGCAGCACGGTGTTCTCGTAGAGGTCCTTCCAGCAGTCCGCCGCCATCACCATGTCGATGCCGGCGTTGAACACTGCTGCACACTTCTGCCGCGTGCAACCGGCTACTTGGCTGTGCGCGTTCCAGTCGCTCACCACCAAGCCTTCCCACCCCATGCGGTTCTTAAGGATGTCGGTCAGCAGCGTCTTGTTGCCGCTCAGCTTCTGGCCTTCCCAGCTGCTGAAGGACACCATCAGCGTGAGCGCGCCAGCGGCCATTGCTGGCGGATAGCCGGCCAGATGGAGGCGGATCAGCTCTTCTTCGCTGATTCGCGTATCGCCTTGGTCATGCCCGTCATGCGTGCCGCCATCGCCGAGAAAATGTTTGATTGAGGCCAGCGTTCTGGCGTTGCCCAGAAACTGCGGCGAGCCCAACGCGCCCTGAAGCCCGATCACGATGGGCGCCGCCATGCTGGCTACCAAGTCGGGACTCTCGGAATAGCTCTCGTAGGTCCGACCCCAGCGGTCATCGCGCGCCACGGCCAGCGTGGGAGCGAAACTCCAATCCAAGCCGGTGACTTTCACTTCGCGTGAGGTGGCCTCGCCGATACGGCGAACCAACTCTGGGTCACGCGTGGCGCCGAGGCCGATGTTGTGCGGAAACAAGGTGGCGCCCGGGATATTGTTGTGGCCATGCACGGCGTCGATGCCGAATAGCAGCGGCAGCGGCACATGTCCGGCGCGTTTCTCGGTGGAAACCAGATAGAACGCATCTGCCAGCGCCAGCCAGTCGGTCGCCGAAGCGCGGTCGTTGCCGCCCGGCGCCGAGTTGCCGCCCGCGAGCACGGAGCCCAGCGGGTAGGTGCGTAAATCCTCTGGTGTGATCGTGGAGATGTCGCCCTGGATCATCTGGCCCACTTTTTCTTCCAGCGACAAGCTGGACAGCAGGCGCTCGATGATCGCGTCCTGGTCCTGCGTGGTCAGGTGCGCGGAGACTTTCTCCGGCCAGAGTTGTGGGTTCAGCTTGGGCTGCGCGCTGATCGCTGCCCCGGGCTCGGATGACGCGCTATTGCCGGCGCAGCCAACCAGGGTAATCACAGCCGCTGCGAGCAGCGACCGCGTGAGAAGTCTGTTGATGTTTGTCTTCTTCATCTTGAGTGCCGAATTCCGATCAGAAGCCGCTTCACCAAATAAGCTCGTTGCGCGATGCGATGAAAGGGGCCGCATATCGAGCTTGTTGAAGCGGTGAAACTGCGGCCAGACGGCAAGGCCCGGCCGCAGTACCGCTGCATGCAATGCGACTCAGTCGCTGATCCATACCATGTCATACAAGGCGGTTCCGCCTCCGCCGTACCAGGTGCCTGGGAAGTAGAGGGCATCACTGACGTTATCGCCGTTCCACTGGTTCAGGAACACCTGCTGCGCTACGTTAAGGTTGTTGTTGAGCGACACGTAGCGAAGCTGGTGCCAAACACCGGCATCGTCGTAGTAGAACCAGACGATGCGATCGGAGCGCCACTCGAATCCGTAGCGGCGAAATCCCGAGTGCGGGTCGATTCCGTAAGCGCCCAGATCGATATCGACCGGATACTGCTGGCCCGCGATCCAGTAATTGGTGTGCAGAAGATTGCTGCCACCAATGAACTCGATGTCGATCTCGTAATGGCTGCTGGTGCCGGCAACCCCGGTGTAGGTGAAGAAGGAGCTGATGGTGCCCGGAATATCCGACGGCTTCATGTTGGCGACGAAGGAGCCGTGGGTATAGAAGTTCGCCGTTCTGACTTCACCACAGAGCTGCGTGGACCCATTGAGGTTGAGGTTCAGCGCGCCGCTGGCCTGCCAGACTTCGCTGTAAGCAAAGGTGCAACCAAACGGATGACCATTGGCCCAGTTGCTGACGATCCACTGGTTGCCAACGCCACCGCCGTTATCGAAGCCATCGTAGAACACCGTGTTGTACAAGGCGTGGCTGGTGATGGGCAATGCTGAGGCGGCTACAAAGCTAAGTCCGCACAGTATTTTCTTTGACATCATTTCATCCTCCGACGGGTACCTGCCTGGCACCTGATTCTTGATAGATGCATGACCGGGAGTGGGCATGCACGCGGGAAGGTGGGCCTTCCTCTCTATGTCGCCTGAATCTTTCTCAGGCCGCGTGACGAAGCGGTCGTGTGCTGGAGCTCGTCGTCCTGCGGCCTGAGAGACGTTGCGGGATTAGAAGTACGCGCGCAGACGCAGGCCGTAAGTCCGTGCCTGATTAATGAAGAGAATGTTGGTGTTGATGTCGGACACCAGCTGTTTCTCGACGATCGTCTTGTTGAACACGTTGTTGCTGTAGGCCTCGAGGCGCCAGGTACCGGACGATGGCGTCCAGCCCAGGCCTGCGTTGAAGGTAACGAAGCCTTTCTGCTTGCCCCAGAACCCGGCGGAGCGCGCATCGGTGACGGTGAGGTTGGAGCCTTCGGGCAGGTTGTAGGGGTTGACCACGCCACCGGCCTCGGGAAGCGTGCCTTGCACGATGGGGGATTCGTTGTACTGCGTCAGGTAGTAGGAGGAACGATAGTTGGTGAGCAGATGCCAGTCAGCGTTGCCACCGAACAGCTGGAAGTTCTGCTGCATGTGCATGCTGAGGTTGAACTTCGACACGAGTGGCAGACGGTTGCCGCTGATGTCGAGGCGGTAGTTCGGCGTGCCGGCGCCGTAGTCGTTGGCGCGGGTGTCGAACAGGGCGCCGTTATCGATGGTGGCGTCGATGTACGACAGGTTGGCATCCACGCGCATTCTGTAGGGCAGCGATACCGCGGCTTCGATCTCGATACCGCGAATGGTGGAGTTGGCCACGTTGACGTTCTGCTGCGAGTAGCCGGTCTGGCTGCCCGAGCCGCCGATGGCTACCAGCGTCTGGAACACCTGGTCGGCGTAGTCGTACCAGAACACGTTGGCGTTCAGGTCGAGCTTGTGGTCGAGGACGTACAGACGGTTCTTCGAGCCGAGCTCATACAGCGTGACCACTTCGGGCTCGAAGATGGGCGACTGTGAGACGCCGTCGACCAGCACGGTGTCGTTGAAACCGCCGGACTTGTGGCCGGTGGAAATGGTGCCGTAGATCAGGTTTCTGTCGGTGGCATCAAACTCGAAGCCAACGCGCCAGTCGTTGAAGGTGTCCTTGTAGCGGCCGCGCTGCTGTGACGGGATGGAAGACACCCCCGTTCCCAACAACCCCGCGCCATAGCCGAAACCACCATTGGCCGTGCAAGTGTTGTCGTTGGAAGGGTCGGCGTCGGTGCTGTGATCGATGTCGGAGCGCTGGATGCACTGGCCGGCCAGCTGTTGCAGCAGGGTGTCACGCAGACCGGGCGTGCCGACCATGTCTGCGGCAAAAGCGTTGAGGAAATCGGCGGTGAGTACGTCGGGAATGTCGATGTACTGGCGATCCATGAACGCCGGGCGGAAACCCTGAGTGCCCAGGCGCGTGGTAAAGCAGCAGGCGAAATTGGGGTCTGCACCGCCAAAGCCGAATGCCCAGTTGCCGCCAATGCCGTAGCGCGACTTGTCTTCCTTGGTATGACGAAAGCCGGCCTTGCCGCGCAGAGCGTCCGTGAAGGGGTAGGTCAGGTCGAGGTAGGCTGCCTTGGACTCAGAGTTGACGTCCGGCATGGTGAACTCGGAGCCGTTGTAGAAGTTGGTGTTGTCGACCACCGTCAGGTAGCCCACCTGCTGCTTTTCTTTGAAGTAGAACAGGCCGGCCGACCAGATCAGCGTGGAGTCCACGCCCGAGGTGAGGCGGAGCTCATGCACGTCGGAGTCGGATTTGGTGAGCCAGTAGGCGCCGCTCCGGTTGTCGTAGTCGACATCGTCAGGCCCCAGGCCGGGTCTGATCACGCCTTCGCTCGATGCATTGACCTGGTAGAAATCCAGGGCGCGATGGCTGCCGTTATCCTCCAGCACCACCGGACCGAAGTCGTAGGAAGATTGCAGCGATACGCCCCAGGCTTCGCTATCCACTTCGCCCTGCACGCCGCGATACAGCAGCTCGCGCAGGTTGTAGTCCTCGGGCGTGCGGCCATCTCTGAGCGCGCCACCAACGTTGGGTGCCGGATAGCCGGTGCCGGTTTCCTTTTCGTAGTCACCAATCACGACGAACTTGAGCTCGTCGTTGGGCTCGACCAGTAGTGAGGCGCGAGTGGAGAACTGATCGCTGATGCCGGTGGGTTTCAGCGTGCTGTCGTTGCCCACGTTCTTGAAGGGTGAATCCGTGCTGCGGTCATAGACCGCCACGCGTACAGCCGCAATGTCCGTCAGCGGTGTATTGACTGCGGCCTCGTAACCCTGGGCGTTGTAGTTGCCGGTCACGGCTTCCACGTAGCCGCTGGTCTCGCCCAGCTTGGGCAAGACGGGAAGGATGTTGAGCGTGCCGGCCACGGCGTTGCGACCGCGCAGCGTGCCTTGCGGACCCTTGGCGACTTCCACGCGGTCGAGGTCAAAGAACAAGCCGCCGACGCCACGCGGGCGCGGCAGGTAGACGCCGTTGAAGTGCATGGCGGCCGAGGGGTCACCCAGCTCGGTGTTGTTGGAGGTGCCGACGCCGCGCAGATAGATCTGCACGTTGCCTTCCTGGTTGGAGATGTTGAGGCCGGGAATGGCGGCCTGTAGATCTTCAACGCGGTTGATGCCCACGGCCTTCAGGTCATCGCCCGAGATGGCCTGCGCCACGCCCGCGTATTCCTGCATGTTCTGGGCGCGGCGTTCCGCGGTGATGACCACCTCTTCGACGCCCGCGGAGCTTCCGTCTGGCGCCGCGGGCGTCGGCCTGGCCTCGGCCGGGCTTGCCGCAGTTGCGGCTGCCGGCGCTGCTTCGGGGGCCTGGGCCCAGGCATTTGTGACCATGGCATTGGCGCCAATGGCCGCCCCCACGCCCATCCACAGCACCCGCATGGGCAGGCCGCTTCTGATCAAGCTCATTGTTCTCTCCTCACATTCGCCGCTGTTTTATTGGGGAAGGACGTTCGGCTGGCCACCGCTCATCTCGACCGCTGCTTTTTGCCGGGAAGACAGCCACCCTCCCGATGCCTCCCCCAACAAATGTAACTTACTTACATATATCCATGCAATGTGAAATCGCCGATCCGATTACTGCAGCAGCATTTTCGACCAATTTACTGATTAATAAAGATAAAATCCTGATAATTTTGTCAGATCATAGCTTTTAGCTGCTTCCCGTCTGGCGCCAGTGAGTTTCTGCGTAACGAAAATATATCTAGTTTTGTTACATGAATTCGCTTTCGGCGGGAACGTCCCCGCGGGCCGCTGTCCGCCGGAGCGGTCTCGGGCACACTTGCAGACATGACTACACCTGCCGACTCAACTCCGTTCCTCGCCGCTGATATTGGCGCCAGCAGCGTGCGCTTCGGCCTTGCTCAGCCCAATGGCAGGCTGGCGCATGTCGTGACCTACCCTAGCGATGAGTTCGACGGCATCGCACCAGCCGTCGAGTTCTATCTAGACCAGGTGGGCATGCGGCCGGATTACGCCGGCATAGCCGTGGCGTCCACGGTGTTAGGCGATCAGATCAAGCTCACCAACTCGAACTGGACGTTTTCGATCGAGGCGCTGCGGAAGCGCCTGGGGCTCAAGCAGCTGCTGGCCATCAACGACTTCGCCGCATTGGCCTGGTCGGTGCGCGAGATGCATGCCAGCGATGTGGTGCAAATAGGCCGCGGCAACCCCGAGCGCGATATGCCCATAGGTCTGGTGGGTGCCCGTTCCGGCCTAGGTGTGTCCGGCCTGATACACGCCAACGGCTCGTGGGCGCCGCTGACCGGTGAGGGCGGCCACGCCAGCTTCAGTCCTCACGACGAGTTGGAGATGGAGATACTGCGCAGGGTGCGCAGGCGTTATGGCGATCACGTATCCGCCGAGCGCCTCATCTCATCGCACGGCCTCTCACTGATCCACCAGATACTGGCTGAGCAGGCGGGGGGCGGCGCTGAGCCGCTGGGCCGCGACGAAATTTGCCGACACGCACTGGGGCGTACCGACGATATTTGCCTGGCCGCCGTCAACCTGTTCTGCGCCATGCTGGGTACGGTGGCGGGCAACATAGCACTCACACTGGGCGCGCGTGGCGGCATCTATATCGGTGGAGGTCTGGTGCGCCAGCTGCAGAAGCATCTGCCCGAGTCACCATTCCGCCAGCGCTTTGAAAGCAAGGGGCGCCTGTCGCCCTATCTGGTCAACATCCCGACCAACATCATTTCGAATGCCTCGGCGAGCTTGACTGGGGTCGCTGTTGCCCTGCACCAGTCATTGCAGAGCGGAATGCTGCGCCGGATCAGGGCGTCGGTGGATGACCTCAGCCCCGCCGAACGCGCAGTGGCCAACATTGCCCTCAGGCAGCCGCGCTTCATGTTGGACGCCGCTGTGTCGGAGATCGCCAGGGCGGCTAAAGTCAGTCAGCCCACTGTGATCCGCTTCTGTCGAAGCCTGGGCTGCGATTCGCTGGCCGAGTTTCGCCGCCGGCTGACTCAGAGCCTGTCCACGAATGCTACGACGCCGCTTTTGCCGATCACGCCTGGCGACTCGGGTGCCGACATTGTCGGTAAAGTGTTCGACGGTATGGCCGCCGCCCTGGCGCGCAATCGCGATGAGATCGCTGGCAGCGGTACGCAGGAGGCCATCAACCTGCTGGCAGGCGCAAGCAAGATCATGATCTTCGGCATGGGGATATCGGGGTCCGTCGCGGAGGGCGGGGCGTCAATGTTTCTGCGGTATGGCATTCACGTCAGCGCCTACCGCGACATTCACACCGTTAGAGTCGCTGCAGGCGTCTCGGACGCAAGCGCTGCCGTGATTGTACTGTCAGCCTCGGAGCTCTCGAACGAGCTGCTGGCGGCGGTTTCGATCGCCAAGGACAACAAAGCGAGTGTTCTCATCGTCGCGCCCACCACATCGCCACTCGCCAAAATGGCCGATGTTCTTATCCCCACCGACTTCGATGAAGACCTGCATGTCTTCAGCCCCAACATCTCGGGCGCCATCCAGCTGCTCATCGTCGAGGCGCTGGCTATCGGCGTAGCGCTCAAGTCACCCCAAAACGCCACCGCCGCCTACCACAGGGCTGAGCTCAGCCTGAAGGACAAGTTCATGGATCCGCCTCAGTCTCACGAAGATCGTGAGGCAGAGGCCGGGCCCCGCAAGAAGGCCAAAGAGCTGGGCTAGCGGTTGGCTACCTCGCGATGGTAGAGGCGCACGGAAACCTCTCGGCGGCAACGCGAAGGGGCGTCGGTGTCGGCGATTGCGCATGAGGATCTGGACCGCAAGACAGCGGGGCGATGTCTGCAGCTAAGCGAATGGAAGCCGTACGAGGGGGCCGGTTGAAGGTGAGCGTAGGTGACGAGCGTGTCGAGGTGCATGTTTTCGCGCTGACGCTGGGTTACTCACTTCCCCGTTGTACAGACGAGTGGGGCCAGCTCTAAGCGGGGAGTACTCGCGCCCGCCTTACGGCAAGGCGTTTCCCATCTCGCAACCTAGCGGCAACCTCGGAGGCATTGGTTTGGCACCTGCATGCCTGTTTCCCACGGCGCTCGTGGTTCTGCTCAGCGTTGAGCTATCAACGAGCGCTCCGCCCCCTTCCAACATTCACCATTCAGTTCCAACTTTTAGTCGAAAGAGTCACTGATCCAGCCGCGAGTCTTGAGCGCTCCGATGAACTCCTCGAGGTCCTGAGTACTGCCGCCGAACTGCCCGCGAACCCGGCTCTCGATGCCCTGCGCGTCGAGCGTTCCATTGCAGAGGTTCAGAATCGCCAGACCGAGTTCATTCACGGGGATCATGCCGCCAGGTCCGCTCAACGAACGCTTGGCCGCAATCACCTTGTAACCTTGGGCGAGACGCAGAAGCCCACGAGCTGCGCCAGGTTCGAAATCCTGCATGGGCGAAACGATGGACGGGGCTTTCGGATAAGGCGGGGCTTGCATGGCGAGCCGCCCAAAGCAGGTTTCATTCCAGGGTTTCGCGCCGCGTTCATCTGCGCTTCGGCCCCAAAAAAAACGCTTCAGGAATCAATCCTGAAGCGTTCGATGCGACGTTCGCGACCGCGGTGGATCAGATCTGGTCGCGGCGCGCGGGGCCCACTGCGATGCGATGCCGCTTGAGCTTGCGGTACAAAGTGTTGCGGCTCATGCCGAGCTGTTGCGCCGTCAGGCTCATGTTCCAGCGGTTCGCATCGATTGCGGAGAGCAGCGCCTCCTTCTCGGCGGCTTCGAGCGGGTTGCTGCTGGCCGCTTCTGCCACTGCCGCAGTGGTTGCAGACGCACCGGGCACAGCGAGCACCGGCGCGGCTTCCGCTTCGGCGGCGGCCTCGCGCAATTCGCGCGGCAGATCCAACCGGGTGATCACGCCCCCTTCGCAGATTGCGAGCGCGGTGCGGATCACGTTGCGCAGCTCGCGCACGTTGCCAGGCCAGTTGTAGTCCATCAGGCACTGGAAGGCTTCGGCCTCCATCGCCGCCGGACGTCCGCCCGCGGTCTCGATCGAGAACACCTCGCGGATCAGGCGATCTCGGTCCGAGCGCTGGGCGAGCGACGGCAGCTCGAGCGTGATGCCGTTGAGGCGGTAGTAGAGGTCTTCGCGGAACTGGCCCTTGGCGATCATCTCGCGCAGGTTGCGATGGCTCGCGCAGATCACGCGAATGTCGACCTTGATCGGCGTTTCGCTGCCCAGCGGAACCACTTCGTGCTCTTCCAGAACCCGCAGCAGGCGCGTCTGCAGCAGCAGCGGCATGTCGCCGATTTCGTCGAGGAACAAGGTGCCGCCGGACGCCTGCAATACCTTGCCGCGCATGCCGTCCTTGCGCGCGCCGGTGAACGCG
>Ga0172372_10002797_pt1 | contig 26176 bp, 24 predicted proteins | sample LakKiv5m_2_FD_114544 | JGI IMG/M metagenome (GOLD analysis project Ga0172372, IMG submission 114544) | Freshwater microbial communities from Kabuno Bay, South-Kivu, Congo - kab_092012_9.5m | ecosystem: Environmental > Aquatic > Freshwater > Lake | place: Democratic Republic of the Congo...
AGGAACTCAAGTTGCCCGGATCGTTGCACAGAACTCTGCAGATTTTGAGCGTTCACCCTTTTGAAAAGATCCCTCTGCATGAACTACTTACAGAAACACCCGACAACTTTATGGACACCCACAATCCTAACCAACTGTGGCTGTGGTAGTTAAAACCGGACAGGCGTGATGCCATCTATCATTTCAATTAACGCAATTGCGCCTTTACGCGGCGGTGCGCTCCACTATTGATTTCCCCACATGCCCACGCCACCCACGCTGATTCTTGCCGACCGCGCCTGGACCGGCGCCGACACCAACTGCATTTCCGACGTGGCCCTGCACCTCGAGGGCGACCGCATCGTCGCCGTAGGCGCGCGCCGTGACTTTGGCGATCTCGCCCGCTTCACCGTCGTCAACTTCCCCGGCACCACCCTGCTGCCAGGCCTGTTCGACAGCCACGTCCACCTCGACGACGACGCCTGGTTCGGCCCCATGCTGCTGGCGCACGGCATCACCACCGTGCGCGACACCGGCAACGCCGTCCCCGGCATACTCGACCTGCGCCGTCGTCAGCAGGCTGGCGACTGGCTCGGCCCCCGCATTTTCTCCTGCGGCCCCGCGCTGGACACGGATCACGCCCATTGGCCTCACATCGGCCGCGCACTCAAGGACTCCGACAACATCGAAGCCGTCGTGGACGAACTGCACGACCTGGGCGTGGATGGCTACAAGCTCTACGTGAATGCATCTCCCGCACTCGCCCGGCGTGTCATCGCGCGCGCCCACCACCACCATTGCAAGTGCACCTGCCATGCTGGCGCCTGCAGCGTGTCCGAAGCCCTCGCCGCCGGCATCGATTGCACCGAACACGTCAAGTGCATGGAGCCCGAATTGCTCCCGCCCGACACACCCAACGACCAGCTCGATCCGGACGGGGCACTGGTCCACGCCATGATCGCGCGCTTCCTCCAGGCCCGCGCCACGCATTGCCCCACCCTCGTCGTTGATGAGGCCTGGGAACACTTTTGGGGCCTGCGCTTTAACACCTTCGCCGGTTTCGAGGACTACCCGGCCTGCCACCGCAACTGGATCAAGCGCTGGCTCGCCCCGCTGGCGAAGGCCGATGACTGGGGCCCCGAAAAGATCGCCAAAGCCCGCCGCGCCTTCGCGCTGCAGCAGCAGGTCGTCGGCCGCTTTCACGCCGCCGGCATCCCGCTGCTGGCCGGCAGCGACGCACCCTTCGTGCCCGTCGGCAAGTCGCTCCACACCGAACTGACGCTCCTCGAACAGTCCGGCCTCACACCCGTGGAGGCCCTGCGCGCCGCCACGGTCGTCCCCGCGCGCTACCTCGGCGTCGATGACCGCCTCGGCGCGCTCAAACCGGGCTACGTGGCGGACATCATCGCCGTGGAGGGCGATCCCACGCGCGCAATCCACGCCATCCGCCAGGTCCGCGGCCTCTGGCAATCGGGCCGCCAACTCGATCCCGTCGCGCTGCTGCAGCAGGGCACCGCCGCCGCCCGCAACGCGCCCACCGCCTGGCACGAATCCACACCGCCCTTCGGCATCGGCGCCCATCGCCGTGTCGCCGCACTGAAGCCGTCCTGATCCCAGTCCCCGGCTCCGCGCCTCCGCTCACCCGCGCAGCGCTCAGTGCGAGCGGGGGCGCGAAATCAATTCAACCGGACAAAGCGGCTTGACGCGGGCGTCAATGGATGGAAGTGTTTCGTTTCGATGAGCGCCCGGCGCACCGTCCCGATTCCGTCCGCCGCGACGGGGCTGACTATGACAATGACCGCCGCGTTCGCGGCTGTCTCCGTCCGCCGCGGCGGACTCCGGCTCTCATCGCTCAACTCTCATCTCCGTTTTTAGGATTATTCGTCTGCTTCGAACTGCACGAGTGGCGCGAAGGGTGGGATGCTTTCCGGGCGGGTTTTTATTTGCCCTGGTTCCGCAAAAACTCTTCCACCTCGGCCCGGCGGGGGATGGCGTCGGGACCGGCGGGCCGGCCGGCTTTGAGCGCGGCGGCCGCGGCGCCGTAACGCAGCGCCTCGGCCGGCTCCGCCCCGGAGGCAAGGGCCGCGGCATAGGCCCCGTGGAAGACATCGCCGCAGCCATTGGTGTCGACCGCGCGCACGCGGAACGCGGGCCGGTGCCCCGCTCCCTGCGCGGTGCGATACCAGCAGCCTTCTTCGCCGCCGGTCACCGCGACGAGGGTGCGCGCATCGTTCCACAACGCCTCCACCGCCCCGGCCGGATCCCGGCCGGTGAGGCCGCGGCTGAATTCGGACGACAGGATGAGGTGGTCGACCAAGCCGAGCAGGTCGGCGAAGCGCGGATGGTCGCCGTTTTCGAAATCGGCCACCACCGGAATCCCCGCGGCCCTCGCCGCGGAAAGCGCGGGCAGTTTGGCCTCGGGCCAGAAATGGTCGATGAGCAGGACGGAGGCAGACGCGACGGCGTCCGCCCCGAGCGGCGGGGGCGGCGCGTTCTCCACGCCGGCCAGATCGGCAAAAATATTGCGCGTCCCGCGGTCGTCGGAGACGACGATGACGGAGTGGACCGGGTAAGCGCCGGGCGCGCGGGCCACGCCGGAAACATCGATCCCCTCGGCGCGCAGGCTGTCCAGGACAAAGGCGGACAGGTCGTCATCCCCGAGCGTGGCGGCATAGCGGCAGGGCGCGCCCTGGCGGGCGGCGGCGATGAGGGCATTGCCGACCAGTCCGCCGCAGCGCCGGGCGCGACGGGTCACGCGGGATTTGGCATCGGCCTCGGGGTAAGTCGGGACATGAAGGACGTCGTCGACCGCGACGCAACCGCAACCGAGGATGGGGCGGGACGAATGACTCTTCATCGGTTGATCCATCGGGAGGTTCACGGGCGAGCAGGCAAACTACTGCATCGAATCCGCCCCGGCATGGCAGGTTTGCTTCTTTTTTCTATGCGGTTTTCCCAAGGCGCGGCCAAGGCAGGATGATCTCGACTGCGCGGGCCGGGGTTCCCGATAATATCCCCACGGGCTTCGTGCCCGGCCCAATCGCCCCATGCCCAAACTCACCATCCACGACCTGTTCGCCGCCAAGAAAAGCGGACGCACCTTCACCGAGATCCGCACGAGCAATCTGCAGGAGGCGCTGGCCTGCGCCGAGGCGGGGGTGGAGATCATCATGTGCATGGAGGAGGACTTGCCGGCCATCCGCCCGGCGGTGCCCGATGTCTTCCTCATCGCCGCGCACAATGTGAACGACCCCGCGGTGGCCTCGCCGGACCAGGCGGTCTCGGCCGGGTTCCGTCTGATGAATGCCGGAGCGGACGCCGTTTATTCGGCCCTCGGCATGAAATGCGTCGCGGCCATGGCGCGCGAATCGGTGCCGGTCATCGGCCACGTCGGCTTCGTCCCTTACCGCTCCACCTGGCTGGGCGGCACGCGGGCCGTGGGCAAGACGGCGGAGGAAGCGCGCAAGGTTTACGATGCGGCCGAGGCCTACCGGGATGCCGGGGCCATCGGGGTGGAAATCGAAATCGTGCCGGCCGAACTGGCCGCGGAAATCGACCGCCGGCTGGAAAATCTCCTCCTCATCTCCATGGGCAGCGGCAAAGCCACGGTGCAATACCTTTTCGCCACCGACGTGCTCGGAACGAACCCCGGACACGTTCCGCGCCACGCCAAAGTTTACGGCCAGATCGGCCAGGAAGAGGCGCGGGTGCAAAAGCTGCGCACCGAAGCCTTCCGCGCCCTGCACGAGGAGGTGCAGAGCGGGGCCTATCCGGCCGCCGGCCACATGCTGAAAATGAAGGACGACGAGTTGGCATCTTTCCTCGCCGGCCTGCCCGATCCGCGCGCCTAGAGCGTTTTCGATACAAGTCTTTACGCGGTGGTTCTGCGTGGCATCGGCATCCTGCCGATGATGTCCAGTAATCACGGGCAAGATGCCCGTGCCACTTCTCTGCAAAACCGCCGCAGGCAGTGGTCGCGGCGCCGGAACCGATCGGGGTCAGAGCATTTCTTAATGTGCTCCGGCGCCGGACTGGACCATCAGGTGGCGGACGAACCCGGCGGCTTGCCGCGCCACCGTGGTCTCCTCGAGTCCGGTGTGCAGGTTGGAAAGTTCGATCACCGCGGGTCCGTCATAGCCGCGCTCCCGCAGGATGGCGAGACAGCCGGCCAGGTCGGCATGGCCGGATCCGAATTCCACCGCGGGCCACCAGCCGCGCGGATCCTCGTCTCCGGGCACCCGCAGAACGTCTTTGAGTTGGACCATGAACAGGCGACCCGGGCCGATTTCGCGCAGCAACGCGGCCGGGACGTCGCCGGTGCGCAGCGCGTTGCCGAGGTCGAGGCACAGTCCGGGCGCCGGCGTGCCTGTTTCGGCGAGAAGATCGAGCAGATCGCGGACGCGGAAGTCGGCATGGTTCTCCACGGACAAAAGGACGCCCTCGTCGCGCGCCGCGCGGGCCAGTTCGCGCAAGGGTGCGGCGAGGAGATGTTTCCGCGCCTCGACCGGTTGGTGGAAGTTGTCCTGGTTTCCGAGGACGATTCTCATCTGGGTGGCGCCGATCCGCGCGCACCACCGCAGATGGTCCAGGGCGTCGGGCAAGGCGGCCGGGTTGCGTCCGCCATCGAAGCCGCGCGGATGGCCCCAGGTGAGGACAACCTCGCGATCCCCGGCTCCGCGCCACCGCGCGATTTCCTCCTCCGCCCGGGCGCGGGGCGGAAGGTAGGCGGTCTGCAGCGAGGCGAGGCGGAGGCCCGTGCCGTCGAGGAAGTCGAGGAAAGTGCGCAGGGTCCAGCGGACGGATGCCGGGGATTCCCAGGGCGTGGTTTCGCCGAAAAAGCGGTGGAACGAGTAGCTGTCGAGGCCCGGCCTCATCGCGAGAGCCATCCGCCGTCCACGGGCAGGATGACACCGTGCAGGTAATCGGCGGCGGGGGAGGCGAGAAAGAGGACGGGGCCGGCGAGGTCGGACGGTTCGCCCCAGCGTCCGCTGGTCAGGCGCGCGAGCACCTGGTCGTGGCGCACCGGGTCGGTCCAGACGTGGCGGTTGAGCTTGGTCTTGATGTAGCCGGGCGCCACCGCGTTGACGTTCACGCCGTGCGGGGCCCATTCGTTGGAGAGGGCCTTGGTCAGCTGTCCGACCCCGCCCTTGGCCGCGGCGTAGGCGCAGGCGTTGAGTCCGCCCTGGAAGGTGAGCATGGAGGCGAAGTTGATGATCTTGCCGCGCCGCCGCGCGACCATCTCCGGGGCGACCGCCTGGGCGAGGCGGAAGGTGGCGGTGAGATTGACCTGCAGCTGACTTTCGAATTCCGCAAGCCCGAGCGTCATCGCCGGCCCGGGAAAGACATTGCCGTGGGCCTGGACCAGCACATCGATGCCGCCGAGCGCGTCCCGCGCGTCGCCGGCCAGCTGCCGGATGGAAGCGTCGGCCGACAGATCGGCGGGGAGACAAACCGCGCCTTGACGGCGGGGGGCGGCGGCCTCCGTTCCGGGGCGCGCCGCGACGGCCACCCGGGCGCCCGCCGCGAGAAAGGCTTCGACCAGGGCCGACCCGATGCCGCCCGTCCCTCCGGTGACGAGCACCCGGAGACCGGAAAGTTCGAAGAGGGTCGGGGAGAGTGTCATAAATCAGGCCGTGTTGCGCAGGCGGAGGGCGAGGGGTTTGCGGATGGCGAACAGCCTCGGGTATTCCGGTCCGGGCGGCGCGATCTCGAGCGCGGGCAGGCGGGCGAGCAGGCCGTTGATCGCGAGGCGCGCTTCGAGCCGGGCCAGGGGGGCGCCGAGGCAGAGGTGGATGCCGTGGCCGAAGCTGACATTGCCGGCGTCCGGGCGGGTGATGAGAAATTCCTCCGGCCGGTCGAAGCGCGCGGGGTCGCGGTTGGCCGCCCCGATGAGGAAATGCACGTATTCGCCGCGGCGGATGGTTTGTCCGAGGATTTCCGCATCGACCGAGGCGATGCGCGACTGTTTCTGCACGGACGAATCGAAGCGCAGGGCTTCCTCCACGGCCGCGGCGGCGAGCGACGGGTCGGCGCGGAGGAGGGCGAGCTGGTCCGGGTGGTCGATGAGCGCCTTGACCATGTTGCCGATGAGCCCCTCGGTCGTTTCGAATCCGGCGAAAAAGAGGTTGATGGCCAGCGAGGCGACCTCGTCGTCGGTCAGGCCTTCCTGCGGGGCGGACGCGGCGAGGCGGCTGAGCAGGTTGTCGCCGGGGTCGGCGCGCAGGGTGGCGATGAGTTCCTTGAAATAGGCGCGGGATTCGGCCGCCATGCGCTCGGCGTGTTCCGCCACATCGAGCGGGACCCGCGAGTGCGAGACGAAGTGGGCCAGCCCGTCGGACCATCCGCGCAATTGCGCGCGCCGCTCGAACGGCACGCCGAGCAACTCGCAGATGACCAGCGCGGGAAGCTGGAAGGAAAACCCGCTCACGAGGTCGAAAGACGGCCCTTGCAGGGCGCGGTCGAGCAGGTCGGCGACAAGGGCCGCGATTTTCGGCTCGAGCCCGGCGATGGTCTGCGCGGTGAAGGACTTGCCGATCAGTTTGCGCAGGCGGGTGTGGTCCGGCGGATCCTGGAAATTCATCCAGCGGTCGAGGGTGGACACGACCGTGTGCAACCGCGCGCGTTCGGCGTCGCCGAAGTGCGCCGAGATGGCGGCGATGCGGCCGGAGGCGACGAAGCGTTTGTCGGACAGCCCCTCTTTGACCTGCTCGAACGGGCAGACGACCCAGGCGCCGATTTCCGCGCACCAAAACACCGGGGACCGGGCGAGCAGGTCGCGGTAGACCGGGTAGGGGTCGCGGAAGAACGCGGGGGTGAGGAAATCCGCGTTGGCCGGAGGCGGAGCGGCGGTCATGCGTTGGCCAGGTTGAATCCTCCGTCCACGGTGAGCACCTGTCCGGTGGCGAAGGAAGAGCGGCCGGAGAGGAAGAAAACGATGCCTTCGGCGATTTCGGCGGTGCGCCCGATGCGGCCGAGCGGGATTTTGTCCGCCATGGCCCGGGTCAATTCGCCTTCTTTGAGGCCGAGGATGGCGCCGCGTTCCCGGTCCACTTTTTCCCACATGGGGGTGGGGATGACGCCGGGGCTGACCGCATTGACGCGGATGCCGCGCGGGGCGAGGTCGAGGGCGAAGGTGCGGGTGATGTGTTCGACCGCGTGCTTGCTCGCGGCGTAGTCGGCGTTGTTCGGCCGGGGGCCGTTGGCCGAGGTGGCGCTGACGGTCACGATGGAACCCGCGGCGCCCGCGTCAACCATGGTGCGGGCCAGCCCCTGGACGAAGAAAAAGGTGCCGCGCAGGTTGACCGCCATGGTTGTGTCCCATTCCTTCTCGCCGAGTTCGAGCACCGGGGCGAAGAAAATGACCCCGGCCGCGGAGACGCCGCCGTCGAGACGTCCGAAGGTCTCCAGCGCGGACGCGCCGAGGCGGCGTCCGAGCGCGGCGTCGGTGATGTCGCCGGCCTGCACGGCCGCGCGGCCGGCCGCGGCGCCGAGTCCGGCCCGGACGCGTCCGAGCGCGGCGGGATCGCGGTCGGTGAGGAGGAGGCGCGCTCCGGCCGCGGCGAGCAGTCCGGCCACGGTCGAACCGAGGCCGCCGGCCGCGCCGCTTATGACAAAAACCCTGTCGTGCAGATCGTGGGTGTCGGTGGTGTTCATGGCGTTCAAATCGAGGTGCACTGCCATCCCATCAGTCCGGCCAGCCGCCCCAGCTCCGGGGAGAGATGGCCGCGGCAGGTGGCCGCGTGGTGCACGGGGCCGGCGGAGATCCAGCGGCGGTAGGTTTCGTGCAGTCCGGCGCGGGCCGGGCGGAAAAAGCCGGTGATGGCCCCGGTGTCCGGCAGCGGTTCGGACAGGATTTCGCCTTCCATGGAAACGAGGTGGAAGCCGTGCCCGCCGACCGGGGTCAGGCTGATGACGGTGACCGGACCGGCGGCCAGCGGGTAGGCGAACGAGGCGCCGCGTCCGTGCAGGCCGCGGAAGTTCGCGTTGCCGGTAAGGACGGCCGGGCTTTCCGGCGCGCGCAGGCCGTCGGCCGCCTCGCCGGAGTTGGCCAGGACGATGGCCCCGCGTTCCTCGTCGAGCACCTGGACTTCGGTGTAGAGTGCGTCGCCGGCGAGTTCGCATCCGAGGAGGAGGGCCAGCGCGGTGGGAATGTCGCCCACTTCGGAGCAGGGTATGCCGGCGGCGTGGAGGCGGCTGATCGCGTAGGTGGCGGTGAGGCCGATTTCCGGGTTGCCCAGGCAATTGGGACCGTGGCTGTTCACCGTGGCGCAGGCGAAAGGGGCCTCCGCGGCAAAGCGGTCGATGGCGAGAAAGAGCCGGGCCGAGCGGAGAAGTTCGTCCTCCGTCATGGCGCGCACCGGCCAGGTCGAGCGCATGCGGTCCGCCTCGCGGCGGACGTCCTCTCCGTCCACGGCCCGGCAGGCCGCGGTGAGTTCCCCGGCCGACTTGGCCGCGACCCGCAGGCCGAGTTCGGCGCGGTGCGGCTCCGGAAGGAGGACGTCCGACATTTGCGGGAAGGGCTCGCCGACCTGCAGGACGTGCGCGCCGCGCAGGGCGGCGGCGGCGCGCGCGAGGCGGAAGAAACCGTCGAGGCCCCGGCGTTCCGCATCGCTTTGGCGGGAGGCGCAAAGGACTTCGAAATTCCGTCCGCGCCGGGCGAGGACATTGGCCAGGGCCTGGACGCCGATCTGTCCGGTGTTGCGGACGATTTCCACCATCGAATAGGCGGGATCGACCGTGGTGATGCCCTGGCGGTGCCAGAGGAGCAGGGGTGCGCCGGTCTCGCGGATGGCGGCATCGGAAATCTCCGAGAAGACCGCGATGACACAAAGGGCGACGAGGCAATCCGCGCCGGCTTCCCGCAGGGCGCGGCCGGCCGCGGCGGCGGCGGCCGGATCGGCGAGCGGTTCCGTGCCGCCGAGGACCGGGCCGAAGGCTTCGAGGGCCCGGCGCGCGGCGAGGATTTCCTCCCGCTTGCGCGGGCCGAAGTCGGCGGAGAGCGACTCGTAGTAGTCGACGTAGAAGGGCAGGAAGCCGATGCGCAGCGGCCGGTTCATGGCCGGGCGAGGGCTGCGCGCAGGACATCGCGGAGCATGATCGTCTCGCTGAGGTTGTCCACGCGGTTGCAATCCCACTTCTGCATCCAGACGTATTCCACGCAGATCCAGCCGCGGTAGGCGGAGCGGGCCAGCGAGCGGGCCAGCCGCGGGAAGTCGATGGTGTTTTCCTCCGCCACCACCTGGATGCGGTCGCGGCAGGCGCCGCGGGCGTGGAAATGGACGGCGCGCGGGTGGAGCCGCTCGATCTCCTCCACCGCGTAGCCGGGCACGGCGAAGTGGCCGTAGTCGAGGATCAGTCCGAGCGATGGCACGGCCTCGAGCATGGCCAGCACTTCGCCGGGGGAAGAAATCACCGACCCGATGTGCGCTTCGCAGGACAGCGGGAGACCCGCGGCGTCCGCCTCGGCGGCGCGCCAGGCAAGCCCCTCGACCGAGCGCGCGAAGGAGGCTTCGCGCGTCTCGCCTTCCCACGGGATGCCGGGAAGCACGGAGAAATGCTCCGCGCCGCAGGCCAGGGAAAAGTCGAGCGCGCGCCGGAAAAGGTCGCGCGAGGCGGTCTGGTTGGCCGGGTCCGGGTCGTTCGGGGAGAGCGCCCCGACGTCGGTGCCCGGGATGAGAAAAACGTCGGCGACACGCAGGCCGAGGTCCCGGCACAGGCCGCGCAACTCCTCGGCGGCGCCGGCGGCGCGCAGCACCTCGCCCGGGCGGAGGTGGCTGCGGCCTTCGAACAATCCGATGTCCACGCCCTCGAAGCCGAGGTCGCGGATGAGCTCCAGCGAACGCCGGTGCGGGAGAAGGGGGAAGGTGAAGTCGGCGCAGGACAGGCGGATGTCCGCGACGGCCGGTCGTGATTCGTTGGTTTTCATGATGGAGGGGTCAAAAGGAATACCGGCGGACGACGTCCTCGCGCACCCCGACGCCGAGGCCCGGAGTGTCGCGCACGGCCACGAGTCCGTTCACCGCGACCCACGGGTCGGCGACCAATTCGTGCTGCATGGGCGAGGGGTGGGGTTTGAAGTCCATGCACCAGGCGGCGCGGGACGAGGCGATGAGATGCACGCTGGCCGCGGTGTTGAGCGCGCTGCTCCAGGTGTGCGCGGAAAACCTGAGGTTGGCCGCTTCGATCAGGGGAATGACCTTGCGGCAGCCGGTGATGCCCTGGCAGCGGCCCGGATCCATCTGGACGACGTCCACTCCCCCCGCCGCGAGGAGGCGGCGGTATCCGTCGAGGTTCCATTCCTGCTCGCCGGTGCCGATGCGGGTGGAGGTTTTCTGCCGGAGGAAAACATGCGCGTCATAGTCCTGCGGCGGCAGCGGTTCCTCGATCCAGAGCAGGCGGAATTCCTCCAGGGCGCGGATGCGCCCGATGGCGGTGTGCACGTCCCAGCGCACGCGCGCGCCGAGCACGTCGAGCACGAGGTCCGGACCGTCGCCGATGGCCCCGCGGATCCGGCGGACGAGATCGATGTCGCGCGCGGCGTCGGTGCCGAAGACCGATTCGGGGCGCGTGCCCCATCCGCCTTTGACGATCGGGTAGCCCTCGCCGGCCATGAAGCGGAATTCGTCCACCGTCCAGTCGGGGTTGTCCATGTCGAGGTGGATCGAGCCCATGGCCACGGCGTGGTCGCGCAGGCGTCCGCCGATGAGGTTGCAGACGGGCTGACCGAGAAGTTTCCCCTTGAGGTCCCAGAGCGCCATGTCCACCGCGGAGAGCGCGAAGGCGGCGCTGCCCTGCGGTCCATACCACCACGTGCGGTCGGCCATGCGGTGCCAGCAGGCCTCCACTTCCAGCGCGCTCATCCCGGCGAGCAGCGGGCCGTAGCCTTCCTCGATGATCGTTTTGGCCGCGCGACAGGACTCGGGAAACTGGCTGATGCATTCGCCCCAGCCGGTGGTGCCGTCCTCGCCCTCGACGCGCGCAAGGGTGATGTATCGGATGGCCCCGTGGTCGTGCGGTTCGGGGTAGCGGAGGGGATGGGCGGTGATGGTTTTGATTTTCACGGGCGGAAAGAACGGAGGTTCAAGGGGCCACGGCCCGGCCTTCGCCGGCCGAGCGGCAGGCGCCTTCGATGAGGCGCATGGCATAGTGGCCGAGGGAGGCGGGTGAAAGATTCGGGGCGAGGCCGAGGGCAGCATCGACCAGGTTGCCGGCCGGGGCGAACTTCGGATAGATCTCGTCCGCGGTCAGCGGGGCCAGTTCCTCCGGCGGGCCCCCGGCTTTCTGGATCGAGCAGGTGCCCTTCCAAAGTTCGAGGGTGACGACGCCCGCCGTGCCGACCACGCGGATTTCATGGAAGCGTTCGACATCCGACCGCGTGCCCAGGGTGCCGATGGAGGCCAGCGCGCCGTTCTCGAGAACGATATGGGCGACGTTGGTCGCATCGACCGCGGTGCCCGCGTGGTCGAAGCGGGCGGAGATTTCCCGCGGTTCCAGTCCGGTGAGGAACCCCAGGTAGGCCAGGATATGCGAGGCCTGGCAGTAAATGTGGCCCCCGCCGGCCACCGCGGGGTCCGCGTAGGAGCGGCGGTCGGGTTCGACCAGGGGCGCGGCCGCCGCGTCCACCCCGTCATTCCCGCCCATCACCTCGGCGAACGGCCGGCCTTCGTAGAGGGGCAGGCAGAAATTGCTCATGACCATGGAGACCAAACGGATCTTCCCGATGTCACCCGCGGCGATGCGCGCGCGGGCTTCCCTGCCGTGGCGCGTGTAATGCCACGGGCAGCTGATGAGGAATTGGACGCCCCGGTGTTCGGCCAACGCGACCAGTTCGGCCGATTCGGCCGCCCGCAGGGTCATCGGTTTTTCGATGAGGACATGCAGGCCGCGCTCCAGCGCGGCCCTGGCCTGCGCGTGGTGCACCTGCGGGGTCGAGCTGATGATCACCGCGCCGAGCCCGGGCGTGGCAAGCAGGTCCTCCGCCGCGCCGTGGACCGGCACATCGCCGAAAGCGGCGCGTAGTTTGTCCGCTTTGGCCGTGTCGCGGGTCTGCATTCCGGCCAGGCGCGCGCGGGGATGGGCGGCGATGGCCGGGAGGTGGGCTTCGGCCGCCCACCATCCGGCCCCGATCACGCCGACGTCGAGGGGTTGGTTATTCGTGTTCACGGGATTTGCAGGAGTTTGGAAATGTCGCCGTGGAAGAGGTAGTCGCGCGAGGCGACCACGGCGAGGAGACGGCAGGGGCGCCCGGGCAGGGCCTGCACGGCGTGCGGGACGGACGCGTCATAGTAGGCCGAGTCGCCCGGCTCGAGGGTGATGCGTTCCTTGCCGAAATAAAACCGGCAGGAGCCCTCGAGGACGAGATTGAATTCCTCGCCGGGATGGGAGCGCAGGGCGGGTTTGGCCCGGCGGGGCAGGACCTCGACGATGAGCGGCTCCATCAGCTTGCCGCGTTTGTCCGCGGCGGGCAGTTCCATGGCGATGCCGGGCCATCCGCGGAAGCGCTGTTTCTTGCCGCCGCGCCGCCGCGTGACGACGACGGGGCGGGGTCCGGCCTGCTCGTCGAAAAAGACGGACGGTGCGACCTGCAGGGCCGAGGCGACTTTGGCCAGGTTCTGCAGGGTGAGCGAGGCGCTGTTGTTTTCCACCCGCGAGAGATAGGCGGGGGAGAGGCCGGAGGCGCGGGCCAAGACGGCGAGAGTCAGGCCCTGCTGCTCCCGCAGGGCTCGCAGGGTGGCGGCCACGCGTTCCTCGACGGCGTGGGATTTGGCTCGGGGGCTCACGGGAGAAAGATGGTTCGGGCGGGGCGGCATCTTCGGCCTCGCATTGCACCTCATGCAAGAAATTTCATGAAAAACATTGCGGCCCGCGCCGGCCCCCGCTACAAGACCGTTTTCCCCGATGAGCGTGACCACCGCCCTGCGCACCGTCCTTCTCCCCAATGTCGAGCTCAACATGGAGAGCGTGACGGTGACCGACGTTTTCGTGAAACCGGGCGACCGGGTGGAGATCGGCCGGGCCCTCGCCGCGGTCGAGACGCAGAAGGCCAATATCGAAGTCAACGCGGAGGAGGAGGGCTACGTCCACGAGGTTTTCATCGCGGTGGGGCAGGAGATCGGGGAAAAGGCCCCGGTATGTTCCCTCGGCGACACGCCGCCGGGCGCCGCGCCGGCGGCGCCGTCCGCGCCGTCCGCGGCGCCGGAGCCGGACGCCCCGCCGGCGGGAGGAATCACGGCCCCGCCCCCGGCCGGGGTCTCCGGGGAAGGCAAAGTGCGCGCCTCCCCCGTGGCCCGCAAAATGGCCCGCGACCGCGGCCTGCGTCTGGACGAAGTGCCGCCGACCGGTCCCAACGGACGGATCATGCGGCGCGATGTCGAGGCTTTTGCCGGGCAAACCGTATCCGGCGCCGCGGCGGCAGCGGCAGCGGAGACCGGCGGATGGCGGGCTTTCGACGGCGCGCGGGCCGGTCTTGTCGCGCAGATGGAGGCGGCAGCCCGGACCATCCCCGTTTTTTCGCTGACCCGCCAGATGGATGTCACGCCGTTGCTGCGCAAAGAGGAAGGGATCACCATGACCCACCGGCTGGTCGTCTGCCTCGGCGCGGCCCTCGCGGAGCACCGCGCGCTGCTCACCACGATCGAAGGCGGACGGTTCCGGCTCGAAGAGGTGTCGGTGGCCGTGGCCATGGACAGCAAGTCGGGCCTGGTCGCGCCGGCGGTGCGCGGCGCGCACCTGGCGCGGGCGGGACTGGTCGCCGCAGAGGTTCGCGCCTTGAAAGCGCGGGCCGACGAGGGGCGTCTCAAGCGCGCGGATTTCGAACGCGCCCCGTTCGCACTTTCCAATCTCGGGATGGCCGGCATCGATCAATTCCAGCCCTCGGTGTTTGCCGGACAGTGCGCCGTGCTCGGCGTCGGGCGTGCCACCGAGGGCGCGGCGGGCCGGCGCGTGGCTTGGTTCACCCTGGCTTGCGATCACCGCGCGGTGGACGGCGCGGCGGCGGCGCGCTTTTTGCAGGACTTGCAGGAACGCATTCTGGCCTCATGAGGTTGTTCGAACACCAGGCGAGAACCCTGCTCGGCGGATTCGGCTTGCCGTTCAACCGCTGCCTGACCGCTTCCACCCCCGCCGAAGCGGCTGCGGCGGCGGCAAGTTTCGGCGGTCCGGTCGTGCTCAAAGCGCAGGTGCCCTTCGGCGGCCGCGGCAAAGCCAACGCCGTGCGCATGGCGTCCACCCCGGACGAAGCGTCCCGCGAAGCCGCGGATCTTCTGGCCATGACGCTGAAAAACTTCCCCGTGGCGCGGGTCTCGGTCGAGCCGAAGATCGCGATCGTCCGCGAAGTCTACCTCGGCTGCACGTGGGATCTGCGCGCACGCTGTCCGGTCGCGCTCTTCAATGCCGCCGGCGGTGTCGAGGTGGAATCGGCGGCGTCCCGCGTCGTCCGCCGCCATTTCGATCCGCGCCGTCCGCCGGGACTTTTCGAGGGCCGCGAAATGGCGGCGGAAGGCGGTCTGCGGGGCAAGGATCTCGTCGCGGTCGGTGCGGCGCTGTCCGCTTTGGGCCGCGCGTTCCTCGAGCTTGACGCCCTGACTCTGGAAATCAACCCGCTCGTGCTCGACTCCGGGGGTGCGTGGCTCGGGGTGGACGCCCACGCCGAGATCGACGATGACGCCGCGGGCCGTCTGCCGGCGCGCCTGCCGGCGCTGGGGGAGATCCCGCGCGGCAGCGGCGGGCGCCGACCCACCCCGCTGGAAATCGAAGCCGAACGCATCGATTCGGCCGACCATCGCGGCGTGGCCGGGCGCGTGGTCGAATTCGACGGCTCGCTCGCCCTCCTCATCGGGGGCGGCGGGGCCAGCCTCACCGTTTTCGACGCCGTCCTGCGCCACGGGGGGCGCCCGGCCAACTATTGCGAAATCGGCGGCAATCCGACCGAGGAAAAAGTCGCCGCGCTGACCCGCCTCCTGCTTTCCAAGCCCGGGGTGCGCCGCCTGGCCGTGATCATGAACGTGGTCAACAACACGCGGGCCGACGTGATGGCCCGCGGCGTGGTGCGCGGCATCCTCGAGGCGGGACAAAAGCCGTCCGGCGTCCTTTCCGTCTTCCGCATCCCCGGATCGTGGGAGGACGAAGCCGCCGCCCATCTGGCCGCCCACGGCGTCCGCGCCCTCGGGCGGGACACCTCGCTCGACGCCGCCGCGGCCCTCGCCGTGCAACTCCATCGCGAAAACGAACCATGCTGATCTCGCCGCAGGACAGGATATTGGTGCAGGGCATCACCGGCCGCGAGGCCGCGGAAATGACCGGCGAGGCCCTCGCTTACGGCAGCCGCATCGTCGCCGGGGTGACGCCCGGCAAGGGCGGGCAGGAAGTGCACGGGGTGCCGGTCTATGACACGGTTCGCGAGGCCGCCGCGGAGCACGCCCCGGATGTGTCGGTCATTTCCGTGCCGGCCTCCGGCGTCCTCGACGCGGCGCGCGAGGCTTTCGCCCACGGCATCCGGCTGTGCCTCATCATGAGCGAGCGCGTGCCGCGGCTCGACACGGCGCGCCTGCTGGCCGAGGCGCGCGAATCCGGATGCACGGTGATCGGCCCCAACACGCTCGGGCTCATCCGTCCCGGGGTGGCCAAGCTCGGGACGATCGGCGGCCGCGTGGACAACGTCCGCAAATCGTTCCTGCCCGGCAACGTGGCCATCCTTTCGCGCAGCGGGGGAATGACGACCGAGATCGCCAGTTTCCTGACCAGCCGCGGCATCGGCCAGAGCATCGCCATCGGCGTCGGCGGCGATCCGGTCATCGGGAGCAATTTCACCGACCTGGTGCGCTTGCTCGAGGACGACGGGTCGACGCGTTCGGTCGTTCTCTACGGCGAACCGGGCGGGACCGCGGAAGAGGAACTGGCCGACCACCTGTTGTCCCGACCCTCGCGCCTGCGCATCAACGCCTTCCTCGCCGGCCGCTTTGTCGACGACATGGAAGGCGTGCGTTTCGGACATGCCGCGGTCATGGTGGAGGGCGGCCGCGGGTCCGTCGCCTCCAAAGCCGCGAGGCTGCGGGAGGCCGGCGTCTTCGTGGCCGCGGGCTTCGAGGAAATCCTGGAGGGTCTGGCATGAGCGAATTCTGGAAAACAGCCATCTCGCGGGTGGCTCCGGACGAAATCCTCGTCCGGGGATACCGCATCGAGGAACTGACGCGCCAACGGTCGTTCGGCGACATCGTTTTCCTTCTCCTCACCGGCGAGTTGCCCGCGGGCAACGAGGGCCGGATGGTCGAGGCGGTTCTGGTCGGCTGCTGCGAGCACAGCCTCGCTTCGCCCAGCGTCGACGCGGTGCGTTTCGTCGCATCGGCCGGCGTGCCTCTGCAGGCCGCGGTGGCCGCGGGGGTCACGGCGATCGGCGACACGCACGGCGGGGCGATCGAACCTTGCGCGCGCCTCCTCGCCGGGGCGGTGGCCGCCGGAACGACCGGCGCCGCCCTGCTCCGCGCCCTGCGTGCGGAGAAGAAACGCATGCCGGGATTCGGGCACCGCGTGCACACGGCCGACCCTCGCACGGCCGTCCTTTTCGAAATCGCCGGGCAACTCGGCGTGGCCGGGCGCCACGGCGCGCTGGCCCGGGAAATCGAGGAGGCCTCGACGGAAGTTTTCGGCCGCCGCATCAACATGAACGTTGACGGCGCCATCGCGGCCATCCTTTGCGATCTCGGGATCGACCCGGCGCTGGGCAAGGCGTTTTTCATCATCGGCCGCGCTCCGGGCTATGTCGCCCATGCCCACGAGCAGACGAGCAAAGAACGCCCGTTCAAAGCGGCCGAACCCGGGGACATCACCTACACCGGACCGGACGAGAGGCCGGTTCCGGCCCCGCAACCACTATGAGCACGAAACGAATGAGCATGGCCGAGGCCATCAACGAGGCGCTGCGGCACGAGATGCGCCGCAATCCGGACATCGTCCTCCTCGGCCAGGACATCGGACCCTACGGCGGCACCTTCGGTGTCTACAAGGGTCTGCACACCGAGTTCGGCGACGGGCGGGTGACCGACGGACCGGTGGCCGAGGCGGCCACCACGGGCATCGGCATCGGTCTGGCCATGGCCGGCATGCCGACGGTCGTGGAGATCGAGTTCATCGACTTCATCACCCTGGCCAGCGATGCCATCGTCAACCAGGCGGCCAAGATGCGGTTTTCTTTCGGCGGACAGGTTTCCGTCCCGCTCGTCGTGCGCGCCCCGATCGTCAACAAGCTGGGCCTCGGCGCCCAGCATTCGCAAAGCCTCGAGGCATGGTTCATGCACGTGCCCGGATTGCGGGTGGTCGTGCCTTCGAATCCGGCCGATGCCAAAGGTCTCATGCTCGCCGCGCTGCGCGACGGCAACCCGGTCCTTTTCGTCGAGCACGTGCGCCTTTATCCGGTCAAAGGGGAGGTGCCGGTGGAGGATGTTCCCATCCCGATCGGGCGGCTCCGCGTGGCGCGCGAGGGCAGGGATGTCACCATCGCCACTTACAGCGGCATGGTCCGCCCCTGCCTCGAGGCGGCCGAGGAAGCGGCGAAGGAAGGGATGGAGTGCGAGGTTCTCGATCTGCGCACGCTCAACCCGCTCGATCGCGAAGGTCTGGTCGCCTCGGTGGCCAGGACCGGACGCCTCATCGTCGCCCACGAGGCCTGCAAGACGGCCGGCCCCGGCGCGGAAATCGCGCAGTCCGCGCTCGAAGGCGCGTTCGATTACCTCGAGGCCCCGATCATCCGTGTGGCCGGCGCCGACCAGCCGATCCCGGTTGGTAGCCTGCAGGATTACGTCTTTCCCGACAAAAACCGCGTGCTTGCGGCCATCCGCGAGGTCATGGCCTGAGCCCCCATCCCATGAAAAACACCCCTTCCCAAAACGAGTTGTCCGGCTGGTATCGCACCATGTGCGCCATCCGGTTCTTCGAGGAGCATGTCATAGCCAGCTACCGCGAGGGCCTTTTCACCGGCAGCACCCACCCCTGCATCTGCCAGGAGGCCATCGCGGTGGGTTGCGCCGCGGCCCTCGAACCGGGCGATCCGGTCTTCGCCACCTATCGCGGACACGGCCACGCCATCGCCAAGGGTCTCGAATTGCCTCCGCTCATGGCCGAAATCCTCTGCCGCGAGACGGGTTGCAGCAAGGGGCGGGGCGGTTCGATGCACCTGTGCGACGTGGGGCGCGAATTCTGGGGCACCAACGCCATCCTCGCGGCGCACGTGCCCATCGCGGCGGGCATGGCCCTGGCCAACAAGAAACGCGGCAACGGCAAGGTCACGGCGGTTTTCCTCGGCGACGGCGCGACGAGCGAGGGCGCCTTCCTCGAGACCCTGCACATGGTCGCGCTCTGGAAAATCCCGCTGGTCATCGTCTGCGAGAACAACGGCTACGCCATCTCGGTGCCCACCCATGTCGGCAAGTCCGTCGAGGACATCGCGCAGCATGCCGAGGGCTTCGGCCTGGCCTCCGCGGTGGTCGACGGCAACGACCCGCTCCTCGTCCACGAGGCCATGGCCCGCGCGGTGGAGCGCGCGCGGAGCGGCGGGGGAGGCACCCTGCTCGAGTGCAAAACGGTCCGCTGGGAGCGGCACAGCGCGATTTCGGCCGGAAAATATGACAACGAGGAGGAGGCCATGAAGTGGAAGAAGGCCGATCCCATCCCGCGCTTCGCCGCGCGGCTCACCGCGGAGTTCGGCGTATCGCCGGTGGAACTCGAGGCGCTCGCCGCGGAGGCGCGGGCCGCGGCGGATGACGCCCTGGCCTTCGCCAAGGAGAGCCCGCTGCCGGATCCCGGCGAGGTGGACGCCTATGTCTATGCGTGAGATCGGTTCGGCCGCGATCCGCGAGGCCGTCGCGGCGATGTGCCAGCGGGCCAATTTCGTCCTCGGCGAGGACATGGTGCGCAGCCTGCGGCGCAGCGTGGAGCGCGAGACCAATCCGGTGGCGAAGAACGCCCTGGCCCGCATCCTCGAGAACGCGGAAGTGGCGGAAAAACGCAGCATCCCGATGTGCCAGGACACCGGGCTGGTCGTGGTCTTCGCCGAGGTCGGACAGGATGTGCACCTCACCGGCGGACTTTTGCGCGAGGCGATCGACGAGGGTGTCAGGCTCGGTTACCGCGAGGGCTACCTGCGTCCTTCGGTCACCGCCGATCCCGTGGAACGCAAGAACACGGGCGACAACACGCCGGCCATGGTCCACGTCGACCTGGTCGCGGGCGACCGGCTGCGCTTGCGCCTGCTGGCCAAGGGCGGGGGCTGCGAGAACATGAGCCGGTTCAAAATGCTCACCCCGGCCGCCGGCCGCGCGGGCATCGTGGATTTCGTGGTCGAGACGGCGAAAATCGCCGGACCCAACGCCTGTCCGCCCCTCGTCGTCGGGGTCGGCCTGGGCGGGTCGTTCGAGGTGTCGGCCGTCCTGGCCAAGCGCTCGCTCCTGCGCGAGACGGGCGCGCCCAGTGCCGCGGCGCATCTTGCCGCATTGGAGCGGGAAATAGTCGGGGCGATCAATGCCAGCGGCATCGGTCCGCAGGGTTACGGCGGCGACACCACCGCCCTGGCCGTCCATGTCGAGGCCGCGGCCTGCCATATCGCCAGCCTGCCGGTCAGCGTGAACATCGAGTGCCACGCCCACCGGCACCAGGAGGTCGTGTTGTGAGCCGCGCGGTGAGTCTGCCGCTCGACCCGGCCACGGCGCGTGGTTTGCGCGCGGGCGAGGAGGTGCTGCTCAGCGGTGCGGTTCTGACCGGACGCGACCAGGCCTGCCGGCGGCTTTATGACGCGCTGGAAAGCGGGGCGGTCCCGCCGGTCGGGTTGCGCGGCGAATTGATTTACTTCGTCGGTCCTTCGCCCGCCCGGCCGGGCGAGGCCGTCGGCTCGGCGGGTCCGACCACCGCGGGACGCATGAACAGCTTCATGCCGCGCTTGTTGCAGGCCGGCGTCCGCGGTTTTCTCGGCAAGGGATATCTCGCCCCCGCGGTGAAGGATGCGCTGCGCGAACACGGGGCGGTTTACCTCGGGGCGATCGGCGGCACCGGGGCGCTCCTTTCCCGCTCGATCGTTTCTTGCGAGGTGCTGGCCTATCCCGAATTGCTCAGCGAGGCGGTGCACCGCATGGTCTTCCGCGACTTTCCCGCCATCGTGCTCAACGACTCCGTCGGCGGCGACCTTTACGCCGCGGCCCTGAAATCCCCATGAAAATCAAACATCTCGAAGCCGTCCCCCTGCGGCGCGAATTGGAAATGCCGTTCCAAGGCGGCACCTACCGGATCACCGCCCGCCCGACCGTCGTCTGCCGGGTGGAACTGGACAATGGGACGGTCGGCGAAATTTTCGGCGGGGACGAGGAACAATACCAGACCGAGGTGGTGACCTTGGTCAACACGCACTACCGGCCGCTGCTCGTCGGCCGGGACGTGCGCGACCTCGAGAGACTCTGGGAGCGCATGTGGGCCTGCCGCGTGGATTTCGGCAACCGCGGCATCCACACCCTCGACCTCGCCAAGCACTGCATCCACACCCAGGCCATCGCCGCTGCGGACCTTGCCCTGTGGGACGCGCTGGGCAAGGCTCTCGGCCAACCGGTGGCCAAGCTCCTCGGCGGCTATGCCGATCGTGTCCGGGTCATCGGCATCGGCGGTTACATGAACCCCGGCAAAACCGCGTCCGACCTCGAGGCCGAAATCGCCGGGTTCCGCGAACAGGGCGTTTTCGGCATGAAGCTCAAGGTGGGGAAGAATCCCGTCGTTGAGGATATCGAACGGGCCCGCGTGGCGCGGCGGGCGGGAGGCAAGGACTTCCTGCTTTGCTGCGACGCCAACCAGTCCTGGACGGTGGCCGAGGCCGTCGAGTTCGCGCGGGGCGTGCGCGACCTCGGGCTCGCGTGGCTGGAGGAGCCGGTCCGCTGGCACGACCAGCACGACGGCAATGCGCGCGTGCGCGCCGAGGGCACGCCGGTCAACGCGGGGCAGGGGGAAATCTCCCGGCACGGCTGCCGCGACCTCATCGTCCGCGGCGCGGTGGATATCCTCAATGTCGATGCGACCATCGCGGCCGGCGCGACCGAATGGCGGCGCATCGCCGGCCTGGCCCAATGCCACGGCATCGGCATGGCCCACCACGAGGAGCCGCAGGTCGCCCTCCACCTGCTCGCGTCCGCGCCTAACGGCATGGCGGTCGAAATTTTCCCGAGCTACGAGCGGGACCCGATGTGGTTCGACCTGCCCGCCGCGCATCCGGTGATCAAGGACGGTTTCATGCACGTGCCCGACGCGCCGGGCTTCGGCATTGCATTGCGGCAGGACACCATCGACAAATACCGCCTGCCATGAACCAAACACCGTCGCCCTGCGCCATTGACGCGGGGGTGGCCATCGGCGACATCACGCCGGAGCCGGGCCTCCAGCTCACCGGTTACGCGGTGCGCGAAGGGGTCTCCCGCGCGGTGGACGAACCGCTCGAGCTCCGCATCCTCGCGCTGCGCGATGCGGACGGCGCCATCGCCCTGATCGCGACCATCGACCTTTGCCTCGTCGATGTCGCCCATGCCGGACGCTTCCGCCAAGCATGCGCCGCCGCGGCGGGAACCACCGCCGACCGCGTTTTGCTCAACATCAACCACACGCACTCCGCTCCGGGGATCGGTTCCTTCACCGCCTGCTTCCCGGAGGACCAGCGCCGTCTCCACGACACCTACTGGCGGCGCGTCCTCGCCGTCGCCGGGGAAACCGCCCGTGCCGCGGTCGCGCAGCTCCGCCCGGCGCGTTTCGCCGCGGGCTGGGGCGAGTGCGATGGAAACATCAACCGCCGGCAGCGCGAGCCGGACGGCGGGATCGTGCTCGGCGAGGATCCCTCGGGGGCCTGCGACCATTCGGTCGGGGTGGTGCGCTTCGACGACGCGGACGGCCGCCCGCTGGCCGTGCTTTTCCGCTACTCGTGTCATACGGTCACGCTCGGTCCGCGCACCAACCGCATCTCGCCGGACTTCGCCGGTCCCGCGCGGCGGTTGGTCGGGTCCGCCCTCGGCTGCCCGGCCCTTTTCCTGCAAGGCTGCGCGGGCAATGTGAATCCCGCCACCGGCATCGGCCAGGATGACGATGCCTCGCCGCTCGTGCTCGACGACAAGACCCGCCTCGGCCAGCGGCTCGGGGCCGAAGTGGTCGCCGTGGCCCAGTCGCTCAACACCCGCCGCCGCCGCAAGGAGCCGGTGTTCGTCGAATCGGTCGGCCGCTACTGGCTCTACGAATACGGGGAGATCAACGATGTGCCCGCGGCGCGCATTGCCGCGCGCACCGCGGAGTGGTCTTTGCCGCTGACGCCTTTTCCGGACCTCCCCGAAGTCGAAGCGGAGCGCGACGATTGGGCCGCCCGGCTTGAAGCCGCGCGCCGCTCGGCCGCCACCGCCTGGCAGGCCGGTCCGCTCGTGCGCTTTCTCCATTGGGCGAATCTCCGCCTCGCCGCCGCGAAGTCGGGCCCGAATCCGCTCGAGGTCGCTTTCCCGCTGCAGGAACTGCGCGTCGGGCCGCTCGTCTTCTGCGCCATGCCGTTCGAAACCATGACCGAAACCGGCCTCGCCCTGCGCGAAGCGCTCGGACCCGGCACGTTCGCGCTCGGGTTCTCCAACGGCATCGTCTCGTATCTGCCCACCCCGGAAATCAGCCGCCAAGGCGGCATGGAAGCCAAACTCGGCTACAAGGCGTATCTTGTCCCCTCGGAAATCCCCGGCGATTGGGAACCGCGCATCCGGGGCTTTTTCACCGGCGATCCATCACCCACCACTTTATGAACGACAAGCCGGAACACGCAGCGCTCACCATCCACGAAAACGGCGGCACCCTCGGCATTGTCCGGGGCCGGACCGAGCTTTGCCTCTCCAGCCGGCACGGCGCGATGCTTGGCCTCCGCGACCGCTCCTCCGGCCGGTGGCTCTGCGACGTGGCCGACAACCCCGAAATGGCCCGCCTGTTCCGCCTGGTCGCCCTGCGCCGGGCGCAGCGCAGTCGGGCGGCCGATGCGCACCTGCAGACCGGTTTCACTTGGGAGCGGACGGACCACGGAGTCGCCCTGCGTTACGCCAATCTCGCCTTCGAGGGCGAAGTCTCGGCCTGCGCGGCCGAGGTGCGCATCGAGCCCGGCGGCGAAGATGAGTTGCTCCTGACCCTCACGGTGCGCAACAACGCGCCCGAACCGGTGCACGAGGTGCAGTTTCCCATGCTGCCCGGATGGCGCCAGGTCGAGGGGCAGCCGCCGGTCGAGCTGATGGCCGGCGCGAAATGGCAATCGCGCGTGGGCAAGCTGCCGACCCTCGGCCCGCCCGCCTACGCCCAGTGGTATCAGCAGACGGGGGTCGAATATCCGGGCGGCCTCATGGCCATGCCGTGGCTGAACTTTTCCGCGGGGAACACCGGCCTGGCGCTGACCAATTACATGCCGCGCCCTTACCGCGGCGGCGTCGGCGGCATCAACCTGGCCGGGCACGAAAAGGGCAACACCGAATGCTACTGGTGGACGCACCATCCGCTGATCAAAACCGGGCGCGAGTGGACCAGTCCGCCGGTGGGCCTCCGCGTGCACGGCGGCGACTGGCACGACACGGCCGACCGCTATTACGCGTGGTTCGCCGGAAACGTCGGGATTTCCCTGCGTCAGCCGGATTCCCTGCGCCGGTCCATCGGCTTCCAAAACATCCTGCTGCGCAGCTTCGACGGCACCTTCCACAACGCGGCCGCGTCGCTGCCGGAACACGCCCGGGCCGGCCTGGCCTGCGGGGTCGAACACCTCGCCGTGTGGGATGAAAACACCCTCGGCAACTATTGCTTTTACGAGCCGGACCGCGATCTCTTCGACTACACGGGGGCCGAGCACGAGGCGCTGCGCGAAGCGATCCGCCTTGCCCAGGCGGAGGGCGCGACGGTCTCGGCGCTGAGCGATTGGCGGCACATCAACGTCACATCCGACCTTTACCCGCGCTACCGCTCCGAGGCCGTGCGGTCCATGGACGGCTCCGAACAGCGCGAGACCTGGCTGGGCGGCAACCGCACGGCCCGCATTTTCACCCCGCACCTCGGCGGCCATTCCATCATCCTCAGCCCGCGCTCGCCCGCCACGCGGCGGCGGTTCGACGAACTGCTCGAACGGTATGCGGCCCTGGGCTACACCGCGCTCTTCTACGACCAGCCTTTCCTCTATCAGCTCGATTACAACCACATGGGCGAGGAGAGCCGGCCCGATGATGCCTCCGCCGCCTGCTATGACAATGCGGCCTATGTCCGCGAACGGTTGCGCGCGCGCCATCCGGACGCCTATCTCATCGGCGAGATGTTCGACATCTTCGCCGCCTCGCGGGCGCTCGACCTGCAGATGGAGTGGAACTTCTGCAACCAGGGCATCGAGGACCTGGCGCGCGTCCACTACTCCTGCCCGAATGCCCTGCTGTCCTATGTCATCGACTACACCACGACCGGCGAGGCTCATGCCAGCCGCGCCTTCGCGGCGGGCCTGCTGCTCTGCATCACCATCGACGGCGGCGAAGCCAGCCTGGCCAAACGACCCGCCCTGGGCGCGCACATCGCCCGCCTGGCCGCGCTGCGCAAGCGCTGCGCCGGCCGCATCGCCCACGGCCGTTTCCGGCATACGCGCGCACTCGACGCGCAACTCGCCGACGGCATGGCCGCCTACGTTTTCGAGAGCGAGGCCGGTCCGGCCGTGACCATCGCCGCCGGAGAGACCGGCGGCACCGCGCGCGTCACCCTCGACCCCTCGCTTTATCCGGTTCCGGCCGCCGCACCGTCCGGCATGCTCTACCATTTGGACGGACGGGCCGAGCCCCGGCCCGCCGCCGGGTCGCTGGAAGTCACCCTGCCCGCCAACGGCGTGGCGGTCTGGTATCCCTGGGGTGCCGCTTGATGGTGAGAATTTGCTGAAGCCAAACACGCAACGCTGACGAAGGACAAGGGGAAGACGGTGCAAACCGCCCTGCGGACCCCGTCAACCATTCCGGCGCTTCGCGGCGGAGGCATCGGCCGGGCGGCGCCGGGTGCGCTGGCGGAACTGGCTCGGACTGCAACCCGCGATCTGCCGGAAGACGCGGTCGAAGTGCGTGTGGCTGCGGAACCCGCAATCGTAGGCAACCTGTGTGACCGGCAGCGTGGTCTTCCGCAGCGCCGATTTTGCCTCCCGGATGCGGGCCTCCTGCACGAAGCGGCAAAAACGGGTGCCGGTGGCGCGGTGGAAGAGGTCGCTGAAGTAGGCCGCCGACAACCCGACATGTCGGGCGGTGCTTTCGAGGCCCAGGTCGCAATCCGGAAGGCGGGAGGCAATGTGGCGTTTGGCCCGGACGATCACGGAGCAGTCGCCGTTCTTTTCGAGTTTCTTCGAGCGCCAGGCGGCCCGGCCCAGGCTCCCGGCAAAGTGGGAGAACAACTGCATCGCCGCCGCAACCTTGTCGGCCGGCAGGTGCGGACTGCGGAAATACGCCGCGCGAACCGCCGCGGCATCGAGTTCGAGGCTCTTGTTCCGGTGCAGGAACTTCCGCAGCCCGGCATCACCCGGCGCCTCGGGCAAAATCTGGCCGCAACTGATGGTGGCGACATGCTGCCCGCCAATGCGGATGGGCACGGCAAAATCGATCAGGCCCGCGTGGCAGAGGTAGCTCAACTCGCGCCACCGCCGGGCGGCCAGGGCGAAGTGCGCGCGGTTGCAGTCCGCGCAACGCCGCTCGCCCTCCGGCGTGCTTCGGATGACGCGGCAGAGCGGGCTGCCGCCCCCACCGTCGGTGTAAACCTTCGCATCGATGCCGTCGGGTCCGTAGAGCGCCATTTGCATCCCGGTCAACGAACGGAGCAACCCGGCGAACTCCGCGGTTTCGGCGGACTCCGCGAGGGCCGGGTCGAGTTTCCGGGAGCAATGTTTCATGATCGGGAAACATCGCGTGATCCAAAAAACTGTAAAGCCGAATCGAAAGAACTGCGGAGCGCGCGGTGGCGGGATGCGGTAGCGTTTTTTGCGTTCCGCGACGCTGACGGAATCCCGCCGGAGTCATGACCGGCGGAAAACCAGCAATCAGCCAAGAACATATTACTACGGGGGTCATGAAATACTTTACGCTGCGGCGTAGCTGACGTCGGGGTGATTGAAGTAGTTGCGCACGATGTGGGGCATACGCTGGGTGCTGCGCAGGTAGGAGCGGGCATCGGCCAT
>Ga0172372_10002800_pt1 | contig 26165 bp, 23 predicted proteins | sample LakKiv5m_2_FD_114544 | JGI IMG/M metagenome (GOLD analysis project Ga0172372, IMG submission 114544) | Freshwater microbial communities from Kabuno Bay, South-Kivu, Congo - kab_092012_9.5m | ecosystem: Environmental > Aquatic > Freshwater > Lake | place: Democratic Republic of the Congo...
CGGGCGCCAGCCCCTGCCGCGGGCGGGCGCCTCAGGTCGAGGGATCGATCTCGATGCGCAGGCGCTGTCCGTCCCAGGTCCGCGAGGCCTGCTCGACTTCGCTGTAAAGACGCTGCAATCCAGGCGTCGGAAGGTAGACCTCGGTCATGTGCCCGATGAGGCGACGGGTGTCAACGAGCGCTGCACCCCGCCCCGCACATGTATGCATCTCGGCGGCGACCGGACACCCCATCCGGTTGTAGCGGGACAGGCAGCCCTCGAAATCGTCAGGCACGATCGCCACGTGATGCAGCCCCTGCTGTCCGCTCGCGAACATGTCGCGAAAGGCCGAGGGCTCGTCGTCATGCTGCTGCACCAACTCGACCATGATCGCGCCGGACTGCACATAGGCCGCGGAGAAGTCCAGACGCGCCGGCCGGCCGCGATAGACGACGCGCTCGAGCCGTAGATGGCGCCGCACGAAGAAGGGGCCGATCCCCAGCGCTGCATGCCAGCGCTCGACCGCCTCATCCAGGTCGTCAACGACGTAGGCGTTCTGGACGATTGGGTAGAAATGCCTCATCGAACAGCGCATTCTTCGGGTTTTAGGGGATCACGAGCGGCTCTCGGCCTTCGCCGCGGGCAGGGTTCAGTCCAGTGCAGCCAACGCAGAGCGGTCGAAATCGACAAGTTCGCTGGCACGTCCAGACCGGACTCGATGGACCCAATCAGGATTGCTCAACAAGGCGCGGCCGATGGCCACCAGGTCAAAGTGCCTTTGCGCCAGGCCAGCCTCGAGCATCCCGAGGTGATCGGCCACCACGGTGGCACTGACCTTGCCGGTCGGCGCCTTGAAGTCGGTGCCGAGGGTGACCGAGCCGACGGTGATGGTGGGCACGCCGGACAACTCGCGAACCCAGGCCGCGAAGGTCCGCGGATCGGATCCGAACTCGGGCTCCCAGAACCGTCGGGTGGAACAGTGGAAGAGGTCGACTCCGGCACGCGCCAGTGGCTGGACGATGGCCGACAACTCCGCCGGGGACTGCGCCAGCCGCGCGCCGTAATCCAGTTGCTTCCACTGCGACACCCGGAAGGAGACCGGGAAGTCCCGCCCAGCCCGCGCCTTGATGCCGGCCACGATTTCGCAGGCGAAGCGCACCCGGCCGGCGTTGTTGCCCCCATAGGCATCGCCGCGCAGATTCGTGCCGGCCCACAGGAATTGATCGGGCAGATAACCGTGCGCTCCGTGCACCTCCACGCCGTCGAAACCGATGTCGCGCGCCGCAAGCGCGGCGTCCGCGAAGGCGTGGACAGTGGCCTCGATCTGTGCCTTCGACATCGCCTGGCCGAACGGCCGACCAGGCGCCGCCAGGCCCGACGGGCTCAGCCGGACAGTCGACGGATCCATCGTCTCGGTCATCCCGATCATCGATGGCGAGAACGCACCGACATGCCAGAGCTGCGGGAAGATGGCCGCGCCATGGTCGTGGACGGCCCGGACCACGCGCCGCCACCCTTCGAAGGCATCGGCACCGAAGAAGCGGGGCACATCGTCACCGAACTGTCCGGCACGATCAGGGGGCGTGCCTTCGGTGAGGATCAGCCCGACCCCACCGGCCGCACGTCGGGCGTAGTACCGCGCCATCGCTTCGGTCGGCACCCCTTGGGGCGCCATCTCCCGGGTCATCGGCGCCATCACGATACGGTTGCGCAGGCGCAAGCCACCCAGCTCCAGCGGGGCGAACAGCCGCTCCAGGCGGCCGGTACCCGCCGCGGGCATGTCCGCACCATGACCGACGACGATGGCATCCGACGCCAGCGCTGCCGCCACAGGATCCCGAGGATCAACCCCCATGACGCCACCCTTCCCGCCTGACTTCCGAGCCATCGACCACGACACTGACACTGGCATCGATGAGCGCCTGCGACGCCTGCTGGCCGAGCAGGACATCCGCCAGACGCTGGCACGTTATTGCCTGTGCCTGGATGCCTACGACATCGCAGGCGTGGCCGCGTGCTTCACCCCGGATGCAGCCACCGACTACGGCCCGGGCCGGGGCGGCAGGATCCAGGGCCGAGAAGCGATCGCGGCTCGCATCGCGCAGGGCCAGGCGATGTTTCGACGCACCCACCACCAGATCGGCCAGACGCTGATCACGTGGGCGGCTGGCGATGTGGCGTCGACGAGCTACGTGACGGCCTGGCACGAGCGCTGGGATGGCACCCGGGACGTGCTGTGTCTGCGCTACGTCGACCGCTTGCGCCCGGCTCACGGCCCCTGGCAGGTGGCCGAGCGCCAGGTGGAGGTCGCCTACTGCGACGGCTTTGCGGGAGTCCCGTGGCAGTGGGTGCCACGCAGGCTGCCCGTCGGCGTGGCCGATCCCACCACCCCGGGCTGACGCCCGTGCCCGAGCCGGGCAGTCAGCTGGCACCATCGAGCTCGATGCGCAGCGTGCGCCCATCCCAGCGCGCCGCTTCGTCGGCCACGCGCCGGTACAGCTTCAACAAGCCCTCGCTGGCCGGATAGATCTCGACCATGTGCCCGCACAGGGCTCGGGTGTCGACGAAAGAGGCGCCGCGCCCGCTGCGCGTCAGCAGCTCCGTGGCCACCGGATAGCCAAGGTGCACGAACCGATCGACCGTGGCGCGATAGTCCTGCGGCATGATCGCCACGTGGTGCAGGCCCTCCTGCCCTGGCGCGTAGGCATCCCGGAACGCCGAGGGCCCGTCGTTGTGCTGGCAGATGAATTCGATCTGCAGGGCGCCCGCCTGCACGAAGGCCGCCGAGATGTCGAGTGCCGCGGGCTGGCCGCGGTACAACACCTGTTCCATCACGATGTGGCGTCGGACGATGAAGGGCCCGGTGCCCCACAGACGGTGCCAACGCTCGATGGCTTCGTCGATGTCGTTGACCACGTAGGCGTTCTGGATGACGGCCGCGCCGCCGATCCGGCCTGAGGAGCCAGCAGCGGCAGCGGACGGCACGGACGCCGCGCCAGGATCATGGGGTCGGGCTGAGGTCATGCGGCACCTTGGCAGGTCAAGTTCAGGTCAAGTTCAGGCCAGTTCGGGGCCGATCGGCGCCGCGGAGGGTGTGAGCGCCTCCTGGGCCTTCGATCGGCGGACGAGCGGACGAGCGGACAGACAAAAGGCATCCTGAGGCACAGTCGGTCGGATCAGTCATGCCCTGGCGATGCGTGTCTTTGTTCGAACGCCTCGGCGTCGCGGATGCCGGAAAGCCGCTTCCACTCGCCGAAATCGACCATTCGATCCAGCCAGGGTGTCAGCGTGCCGTGTTGGTGGAGGTCGGCGAACATCTCCTGGATCTGGCGCAAGGCGAGGAAGAGCGCATGCGCAGGGAAGATCACGACCCGGTAGCCGAGCGCGCGCAGCCGCTCGGTCCCCAGGTGCGGACTCATGCCGCTGGTCGAGACGTTGTAGATCTGAGGGCCTGCAATCGCCCGCGCCAGCTGCTCGGCCTGGGCCTCGGAGGTCACGCCGTTGCAGAAGACCATGTCGGCACCGGCTTCCAGGTAACGGGCAGCACGCTCGATGGTCTCCTCGACACCCGACGCGCCGAACATCTCGGTGCGGGCGATGATCACCGTCTGTTCACACCGACGCGCCTCCAGCGCCACCTTCAGCCGCACGACCATCTCCTGGGCCGCCACCAGCTGGTGGCCGCCGAGAAAGCCGCAGCGACGGGGAAACTGCTGGTCCTCCAGGTGGAGCGCGGCCACGCCGGCAGCCTCCAGGTCCCGCACGGTGCGCCGCACGTTCAGCACGCCGCCGAAGCCGGTGTCAGCGTCGCAGATCAGGGGCAGGCCGCTGACCTCGACCGTGCGACGTGCGACATCGACCAGTTCGGTCTGGGTGACCACCCCCAGGTCCGGCAGGCCGTAGGCGCCGCCCGCCACGCCCGCGCCAGTCAGGTAGGCGGCCTGGAAGCCCGCCTCGGCGGCGAGGCGCCCGATCAGCGGCGCGAACACGCCAGGGGCGACGACAGGCCCGCCCGCAGCCACCAGTTCGCGCAGCCGCGCGCCATGCGGGTTCACCGCAGCCGCTCCATGATCACACGCACGTCCTCGACGGCCTGCAGGTCGTCCAGCAGCGGCAGCGCCGACAACACACGCTCGCGCCTCGGGTGGAGGCCCAGGCACTGGGCAAACTTCCCGGCGATCTGCCGACGGTCGACGGGGTTGCCGCGACTGCCCTGGTTGTCCATCCGGTCGACCCGGTGCACGCGCGTGCGCCCGTCGTGCAGACGCATCTGGATCTGGGTGAACTCGCGCTGCAGGAAGGTGTCGACCTGTGTCAGATCAGGGTGGACCTCGGTGCGCACCCGGGACATCAAGGCGAGCACGCGCGGGTCGCGGGTGCGCTCGTCGCTGAAATGCTCCAGCCTCACCGCCCCCTCCTGGACGGCCGTGGCGATGCAAAAAGGCGTGGAGAACTTGGCCTCGTAACCGGTGGCTGGACGGTCGAACTTCATCGTGGGCGGCACCAGTACGTGCACCTGGACCACGATTTCCGCGATCGAGGCCGGATCGACAGGCTCCACATCACCGCGACCCTCGCGCAGTGCCAGCGCTGCGTCGATACCGGAATGGATCAGGCCGCAGCAGGGGTACATCTTGACCACCAGCCCTGGGTCGACGAGGTCCCAGCAGCGTCCGACATGCGCGGTCATTGCTTCGAGATCGAAGTTGCCCCTGCCGTTGAAGGCCACCGCCAGGCCGTGGGAATGCTCGATGACCCCAGGCTCGGCGAGGAAACCACGACTCGCCAGCATCGCTGCGGTGACCCCGTTGCGTGCGGCCTTGCCCACGTGGAAGGGGTTGGTCATGTTGCCGATCATCGTGCGCAGGCCCGAGGCCTCGGATGCGGCGATGCCCATCGCATGCTGCATCTGCCGGGGCCCCAGACCGAGCATGCGACCCGCGGCCACCGCCGCGCCGAAATGGCCCAGGGTCGCCGTCGAATGCCAGCCGCGCGCGTAGTGGTCCACCCCCAGCCCGGCAGCGATGGCCGCCTCGACCTCCCAGCCCGCGACGAAGGCTTGCAGGACCTCGCGACCGCCCACAGGCCGGCCGAGGGTCTCCCCGACGGCCAGCAGCGCGAACAAGGCCGGTGTCGCCACGAAGCCGCTGACCACCAGGCTGATGTTGTCGAAGTCCAGCGCATGCGCTGCCGACGCGTTGCACAGCGCCGCCGCCGCCGGCGACACCTGCCTGCCCAGGCCGACCAGGCTGGCGCCGCCCGGGCCCGCCTCGCCCAGCGCGAAATCACGGATGTGTCGGACCGAAGGCTCGTCGAGCCCGGCATACACGGTGCCCAGTGCATCGATGACGGCCACGGTTGCACGGTCCAGGACCTCGGCTGGCACCTCGTCGTGGATCAGGCCAGAGGCAAAGCGCGCGAGTTCGGCAGTCGGACTCATCGCAGGACAGGGTCAGGGCGTCGTTGCATCCCCACGATTCTCCAGTGCCGCCCGGCGATTGCGACGCGGCATCACGAAAAGCTGTTTCGTCCACCGAACCTGCACGGCCGCCCGCCAGGGTCTGCCCAGCCGACCGGGGTGGGCCGGCACTACACTCATCCGCCATGCATCTTCGCTCGAGGACTCTTCCGCCATGGCTGAACTGAGCGTGCGACGCATCGCTGGCGCCCTGGGCGCCGAAGTCTCGGGCGTCGACCTGCGTCAGGGGCTGGACGAGTCATCGACACGTGCCCTGCGGCAGATCTTCCTGGACCACCAGGTGATCTTCTTCCGCGACCAGGACCTCTCGCTCGACCAGTACATGCGCTTCGCGCGCTCGATGGGCACCCCCATCGAATACCCCTTCGTCAAGGGACTCGACGGCCACCCCTGCATCATCGAAGTGAAGAAGCTCGAGCACGAGCGCGTCAACTTCGGCGGCATCTGGCACTCCGACACCACCTATCTCGAGCAGCCGCCGATGGGGTCCATGCTGCTGGCACGGGAGGTGCCGCCCTATGGGGGGGACACGCTGTTTTCCAATCAGTATCTCGCCTGGGAGGGCCTGTCCGTGCCGATGCAGCGGATGCTGGACGGGCTGGTGGCCATCAACAGCTCAGCCAAGGCCGACGTCAGCCGCACCCGCGAGGACCGCATCCGCAGCGACGGCAAGGCGGCGAGCACCGAGTACCGGGCGGCCCATCCGCTGGTGCGCACACACCCGGAAACCGGGCGCAAGGCCCTGTATGTCAACGTGGCACACACGGTGGGCATCGAGGGGATGTCCGACGCCGAGTCTCAGGCGCTGCTGCACTTCCTGCACGCGCACCAGAACAAGGTCGAGTTCACCTGTCGCTTCGTCTGGCAGCCCCACTCGCTGGCGTTCTGGGACAACCGCTGCACCCAGCACAACCCGATCAACGATTACCACGGCTTTCGCCGGGTGATGCACCGCATCACGCTCGAGGGTGACCGCCCGCGCTGAAGACCACCCCGGGCCGATGCCCCACAGGAGACACAACTTGCTGACCGAGAAGCGACTCAAGGCCTTGATGACGGAACACTTCGAGGCCGAAGCCCGACGTGATGTCGAGTGGATCAAGCGAACCGTCTCGCAGGATTGCGAATATGAGGTCATCGGGCCGTACTACCCCGACGACCCGGTCAAGAAGGCCAAGACGGCCGATGGCCGCGACGCCGTCGGCCAGTTGTGGGAGAAGTACTTCCAGAAGTTCTCCAGCTACGAGATCGACTGCCCGGAAGACAACATGCTCGCCTGGCCGCAGCAGAACGTGGTCTTTGCACAGGTGCGCATCCGTGCCACGCCGGCCGTGGAGTTCGAGGGCTTTCCCGCGGGCAAGCCCTTCTGCTACCAGACTGGCGCACTGTGCTGGTTCAACGACGCCGGCGAGATGACCCGAGAGAAAGTCTTCGGCAGCCTCGGCCAGGTGCTGATGGACCTTCGGCGGATGCGGGACTTCCTGGGCACCGAGCCCTCCGGCACCCCCGCGGGATGAGCGAGGACACCGCGCAGGCCTGTCCTGCCAGGTTGTCCGGCCGCACCGCGCTCGTCACGGGTGCGGCCCGCGGCATCGGACGCGCCATCGCCCGGCGTCTGGCACGCGAGGGTGCGGCCATCGTGGCCGTCGACACCCAAGCCGACGGCCTGGAGTCGCTCGGCCGGGAACTGCGCGCCGACGGCGCACACGCCCTGACCCACGTGGCCGACGTCGGTCAACGCAGTCAGATCCGCCAGGCCCTGGACCAGGCCGACGCTCGAGGTTTCAGCGCGATCGACTGCCTGGTCAACAACGCAGCCGTCGGACGCCCAGCCTCCTTCCTCGAGATCGAGGACGCCGACTGGCAGCGCATGCTGTCGGTGAACCTGACCGGGACCTTCACGGTCGCCCAGGAAGTCGCGCGGCGCATGGTCGGCCGCGGCACCGGACGCATCGTCAACATCGGCTCCCTGGCGGCCCACACGGCCAACGGGCACCAGGCCGCCTACGCCGCCACCAAGGGCGCGATCACCGCGCTGACGCGCGTGATGGCCTTCGAACTCGCGCCCCTGGGCATCGCGGTGAACTCGGTTTGCCCGGGGCCGATCGACACCGAACTGGCCGCGAGCATGCTCACCCCTCAGTCCCGGCGTGCGCGCGAGGAGCGGATCCCGCTGCGCAAGCTCGGCCAGCCCGAGGACGTGGCCGCCCTGGTGGCCTTCTTGCTGAGCGACGACGCGGCCTACATCAACGGCGCGGACCTGGTGGTGGACGGCGGGCTCCTCATCGCCGGCATCGAAGCAGGCCAGACTGCCACCGTCACCGAGCCGACGCCCGCGCAACGGGCACACCCCTGACCTCCCACTTCCCCGCACCGGAAAGACGCATGACCACTGCCGCCAGCCACGCCGACCCCAGACTCGATCCACGCATCGACCCGTCACGCACCGCCCTGGTCCTGATCGACCTGCAGAACGACATCGTGCGCAATGACCAGGGCCCTTTCTACGGCGCGATCTATCGCCAGGTCCTTGAGCGCAAGCTCATCGACAACGCGGTATCGCTCGTGGAGGCGGCCCATGCCACCGGGGCCACCGTCTTCTACATCACCGTGGTGCGCCGGGACGACTACGCCGATGTCGTCAACCAACTGACCGATCTCGTGGTGGCAGGCCGCGGCGTGCCGGCCAAGCAGCAGCGTTCGCTGATCGCCGGCACACATGGCGCGCAGCTGGTCGACGAACTCGTGCCCACCTTACGAGACTATGTGCTGGTGAAAAAGCGCCGTGGCGCCTTCCACGCCAGCGAGCTCGACTTCCACCTGCGCAGCCTGGGCATCACGACGATCGTCATCGGCGGTGTGGCCACCGACCTGGGGGTCGAGAACACGGTGCGCGAGGCCTGGGACCGGGACTACAACATCGTCGTCGTCGAGGACCTGTGCACGGCGGTGCCGGCGAGCGCCCACGACTACGCGATCCAGTCGGTGTTCCCGCGCATGGCGCGTGTGATGCGCACCGAACAGGTCATCCAGGCGCTGCGTGCTTGAGACCGGGATCTCGGCCCGGACACCCGATGCTCGATAGACCTTCCGGCTGATCGCTCACCGCGATCAGCCCGCCCTGGCCATCGCGGCGATGTCGAGAACGATGTTCCGGTGCTCGTCCAGACGTGCTCCACACCCTGGCGGGACCACAACCGTGGTGTCGTACTCGACCACGAGCAGCGGGCCTGCGCTTGGGGAGGGCCCCAGGTCATCGCGCCCCACCACTGGCGTGTCGATCCAGCCGTGCTCGGGGCCGAAGTACGCCTGGCGGCGGCGGGCCGGGCCTTCGGTCCCCGTCGTGTCCGCGAGCCAGCGCATCGACGTGGGCAGGCTGCGTCGGGTGCCGCCGACGATGCGCGCGGTGACGAACTCGAAATCCCGGCCCGCCCCCCGGTGACCGAAGGTACGCGCGTATTCCACCTCGAACGCCTCCTCCAGCGCGCGCAGAGCCGCTTCGCCCATGTCCGCCGGATCGAAGGGCACGGTGATCTCGGCCGACTGCCCGCGGTAGCGCAGGTCGGCGAAAGTGCGCATCGACAACTGCGACATCTCCAGCCCCTCGGCTTGCAGGCGCTGGTACATGTCGGCGCGCAGGCTCTCGTAGGCGGCGGCGATCCGGGCGCCATCCGGCGGTCGGGTTGAACACAGCACCGAGCGCGCGCCGTACTGCTCGATGGGTGCGGCCAGCAGGCCGAAGGCGCTGAACACGCCGGGCGAGGGCGGGATCAGCACCCGCCGGATGCCGAGGTCTCGGGCGACCATCGCGGCGTGCAAGGGGCCGGAGCCGCCAAAGGCCATCATGGCGAAGTGCTCCGGGTCCCGCCCGCCCTCCACCGACACCGTCTTGATCGCGCGCACGATGTTGGAATTGGCCACGAGGTGGATGCCCCAGGCCGCAGCTTCGAGGCTCAGCCCCGAGGGCCCGCACACCTGCCGCGTCACAGCCTGGCGGGCCAGGTCGACGTCCACGCGGACACCCCCGCCAGCGAGCGAGCCGCCCTCCAGATAGCCCAGTACCACGTTCGCGTCGGTGACGGTCGGACGGTCGTTGCCCTGCCCGTAGCAGGCCGGGCCGGGGACCGAGCCTGCGCTGCGAGGCCCCACCCGCAGCGCGCCGGCGTCGTCGATGCGCGCCAACGAGCCCCCGCCGACCCCCACCTCCGAGATGTCGATCACCGGGATCTTCAACAGATAGCCACTGCCCCGGACCAGGCGGCTCGACACCGAGATCTCGGCGCCCACCTCGTACTCGCTGGCACGCAGCATCTGGTTACCCTCGATCATCGAAGCCTTGCTGGTGGTGCCGCCCATGTCGAGCGTGATCACATCGGCGTACCCGCTCAGGCGCGCCACACCAGCGGCGGCGACGACGCCCGCAGCGGGCCCAGACTCGATGATGGTCACCGCATGGCTGCCGGCGGCGCCCGCACTGATCAGTCCACCAGCGGACTGCATGACCAGCAGTGGCGCGTTCACCCCCATACGGCTGAAGCCTTCGCGCAATCGCTGCAGGTAGCGGCGCACCAGTGGCATCACGTAGGCGTTGACCACCGTGGTGCTGGTGCGCTCGAACTCCCTGACCTCCGGCAGCACCTCGTGCGACAGCGACAGGGGCATGTCCGGGAAGGCTTGCCTGAGAAGGACGGCCAGGGCCTTCTCATGGGCCGGGTCCTGGTAGGCGTGCAGCAGCGACACGGCGATCGACTCGACCTGCGCCTCGCGGATGCAGGGCAGCGCGGGCTGCACCGACGCCTCGTCCAGCGGCACCAGCACCGAACCATCGGCCGCCAGACGCTCACGGACCTCGAAGCGCAGGTCCCGGGTGGCCATCGGCGCAGGCTTCTCCCAGGACAGGTCGTAGGAGTGCGGGATCCTGATGCGCCGAAGTTCGAGCACGTCGCGGAACCCTTCGGTCGTGAACAGCGCCACCCTGGCGCCACGGCGCTCGAGGATGGCATTCGTCGCCACCGTGGTGGCATGCAGGACCTCCGTCACCCGTGCCGGCGACAGCCCCCTGTCCTCGAGCCAGGCGGCCACGGCCTGGACGATGGCTCGGCCGAAGTCGTCAGGCGTGGTCGCAACCTTGCGCTTGTCCAGCGTGCCGTCGTCGGCGAGGAAGACCAGGTCCGTGAAGGTGCCGCCGATATCGGCGCCGACTTGTACGCTGTTCACACGCGCCGCTCCATGGGAGGCGCCGCGGACCGCCCTGTCCGCAAGGCCGCCGTGGCCTGCGTGTCGATGCGCCACGGATCGGGCTGCACCGCCACGCCGTAGAGCTCGCGCGCCGCCTGCGGCGACACCCGGCCCTCCCGCACATCGTCGAGCACGCGCTGCGGATCGCGGGTCATCGGATCCCCGGCGCCGCCGCCCCCTGCGGTCACGTGGCGGATGCTCTGGCCTCGTTCGAAACCACGGATGAACTTGGTCGGCAAGGTCTGCCAGCCCTCGGGAGTTGACACGCTCGTCGAGGAAGCCGCGCCCGGCTGGCCACCTGCGATGCCGTAGGGGCGGTGCGCCCGACGATCCGAACGCCACTGCAGGGAAGCCCGCTCGGCCAGGATGCGGAACTGACGCTCGACACCCATGCCCCCACGCCTGGCGCCTGCCCCTGCGCTGTCCTGCGCGAGTGCGTAACGCTCGATCAGCACCGGTGCCTGGTGCTCGATGATCTCCACCGGCGCATTGCTGATGTTAGCGGCCGGGTTGGCCACGCCGTCCACACCCTCCCAGCGCACCCCGGCCCCCCAGGCGCCCATGACCGCCTCGCGAAACAGGTTCAGTTGCCCCTGCGCGTCCCGACTGGCCAGGCTGTAGCTGGTGGTCCCGCCCTCGCCAGCGGCTCGCACCCGCTCGGGCACCGCCTGTGCCAGCGCGCCGAAGACCGTGTCGATGACACGGAAACCCGTGACACCGCGCGCGGCGCAGGCCGCTGGCGGTCTCGGGTTGAGCACGGTGCCCAGTGGCGCCTGAACGGTGATCGCGCGGAAGAAGCCGTCGTTGTTCGGCAGGTCCTCCTGGAGGATGGAGCGTACGGCGAAGTACACCGCCGACCGCGCAAACGACAAGGTGGCGTTGATCGCGCCCGACACCTGGGCCGAGGTCCCGGTGAAGTCGGCCACGATGCGATCGGACTCGATCGACAGTTTCAGCTCGATCCGCACCGGGCGCTCGGGATGGATGCCGTCGTCGTCAAGATGGTCGACGAAGTGCCAGACCCCTCGCGGCAGCGCGGCGATGGCCTTGCGCGCCGACCGCTCGCTGTAGGCTAGCAGGGCCTCGAAGGAGCGCTCCAGCCCTTCAAGGCCGTAACGCGCCACGAGGTCGGCCACACCGCGCTGCGCGATCCGGCAAGCCGCCATCTGCGCCTGCAGGTCTCCGTGGACTGTCTGCGGCACCCGCACGTTCAGCAGGATCGTGTCGAGCAGTGCCTCGTTCAGCCGCCCGCGGTCGTAGAGCTTGACCGGCGCCAGACGGATGCCTTCCTGGAAGATCTCGGTGGAATCGGCTGCGCTGGACCCCGCGACCCGGCCGCCCACATCGTTGTGGTGCGCCACGATCACCGCATGCCCGAGCAGCGCGCCCTCGACGAAGACCGGCTTGAACATGAACACATCGGGCAGATGCATCCCGCCGTGATAGGGATCGTTCAGGATGACGATGTCGCCGTCGTGGAGATCATCACCGAAGCGCGCCTTCACGGCGGCCATCGCATCGGGAAAGGAGCCCAGGTGCAGCGGGATGCTCAACCCCTGGGCGACCATGCGGCCGTGACGGTCGAAGAAGGCGCTCGACAGGTCCATCGTGTCCTTCATGATGGACGAGAAGGCGATGCGCACCACCGTCAGCACCATCTCGTCGACGACCGAGCCGATGGCGTTCTTGATGATCTCCAGACGGGCGGGGTCGTGCACCCGCGCAGGCGCTGCGGACAGCGAGACATCGACACCTGCCGAGGGCAGGACCTCGCGCGCTGCGCCCATCATCGCAACCCGCCGACGGGCGGCGCCCCGGCCGCGGGCTCCGGCACGTCCGAGGCATCCGCATCCGGCTCGACCGAGCCCAGATAGCGGCCCTGCATCTGCGTCAGCCTTTCATTGACCCGGTGCAGCGCCCGGAAGGTCGCCTCGCACTGTTCTTCATCGAGCACGTCGATCATCTCGATATTGGCCTGCAGGCTGACCTCGTTGCAGGCGCGGGCGATCGGCAGCCCCTTCTCGGACAGCGAGATGAGCACCGACCGGCTGTCGACCTCCGAGCGGCGCCGCGCGATCAGCCCCTTGCGCTCCATGATCTGCAACTGGCTGGAGATCGTCGACTGCGGCAGCACGAGAAAGTCCACCAGATCGCTGATGCGCAACTCTCCGCGCTCCAGCAGCAGCACGAGGATGCGCGCCGAGAAGTGACTGATGCCGTTCTCGCGGAACATCCGGTAGCCGATCAGGGCGATGCGGGTGCTCAGGACGTGGATGAGAAAGGAAAGCCTTCCCAGGGCGGCTTGTGCCTGCTGCGGCGGTTCGTTCATCTTCGCTCCTCGCGCGCGAATCCGTCGAAGGCCCCCACGCGCATCGCCCAGCCCAGCGCAGGCCGCCCGTGGGGCTGGAGGGCATCAGCGGCGCGGCGTCGGGCCACGGGCATCATCAGACGGCGTCGACGATGCGCGGGTTCGGCAGCCTGCCCCCCATGGTCGGCACCGTCCAGCCCTTGAGCGCGCGGCGCGCACGCGGGGGCGAGAGGTCCATCGCGCGGCCCTCGATCCACACCGAGGTGATGTGCTCGCTCGCGCCGAGGACTCCGATGTCGGTCGAAGGATCTCTCTTGACGCACAGGAGATCCGCCCGCATGCCCGCAGCGATGACCCCCACCTGCCCCTCCATCTTCAAGGCGATGGCCCCGTTGCGCGTCGCGCAGGCGATCGCCTCCAGCGGGCTCATGCCGAAGTACTTGACGAAGACCTCCATCTCGCGGTGGTGCCAATGCCCGTAGGGCACCATCGAGAACCCGGCCTCGCTGCCGCACAGCAAAGGCACGCCCGCGCGGTGAAGGCGCTTCATCGACTCGGCGGAGTCGAGGATTTCACGCTCGAAAAGCCGCACCAGGGCCGGATCGGTCCCGATCGACGGTCCGTGTTCGACCAGGTTGGCCTGAAAGGTGAAGGCCGGGCACACCGGCGTGCGGCGCTCGATGACCCTGTCAAGCGTCTGCTCGGACATGCCGGTGGCGTGGAAGATCAGGTCCATGCCGCTGTCCACGGCGCGACGCACGGCGAGATCCCCGCGGCAGTGGCCCATCACCGGCACGCCCAGGTCGTGCGCGACATCGCAGATGAGCTGCAACTCCTGCGGCAGCCAGCTGCACTTCTCACCCAGGTGGGCATAGCGTGGAGCGACGCCGGAGACGTGAACCTTGATCCAGTCCGCGCCGACCTTGACCTGACGCCGCACCTCGGCGGCAATTTCGTCGGCCCCGTTGACCACGCAGTAGTAACCGGTGATGCCCGTGTCGCGAATCAGCCCGCCCGCCGTGCCCCCCAGACCCGGGATCAGTGCGTAGCATCCGCTGGCGATGCGCGGCGCCTCGATCAGCCCGGCCTCCTGGGCATCACGAACGTCGACCATGACCTCGAACACCGAATCCGGATCGAGGATGCCGGTGACGCCCGCGCGCAGCAGCTTGCGCGCGTTGTAGACGGCGGTGATGGCCGCCAACGCCGGGCGGCGCTGGAAGAACAGCTCCGAGTTCGAACTCGCGTCGTCGAAGGAAAGGTGGCAGTGCGCATCGATGAGGCCGGGCATCAGCCACTGCCCGGCAAGGTCCACGCGCTCCACACCCGAGAGGTGCCGCGCCTGCTCGTCAGCCGCAGGGCCCACTGCCACGATACGCCCGTGGCTCACCAGCACCGATGCAGCCAACGGCGGCGCGCCGGTGCCATCGATCACGGTGCCATGTTCGAAGAGATGGTGGCTCATGCCTGGACCTGCGTCGTCTTGGGCGCCACGGCAGCACGCAGCAAGCGACGTGCGTTGTCGGCCAGTTGCGGATGGGCGCTGTCGGGAAGCACCCCGTCGTGGCCGGCGTCAGGCTCATCCCAGCCCGAGAAGTTGGTCCCGTAGACCAGGCGGTCGGGCCCGACCGCGCGAGACAGCAATTCCAGCACCTGCGGGTGCTCGACATGGGTGTCGAACCACAGGCGCGCCAGTCGCTCCTCGAAGGCGCCGTCGGCTCGCAGGGCCGCCGGCGACCATGGGCGCTTGCGCGCCGCGCGCGCCATGCGCCCCATCAGCAGGGCCGAGGCACCGCCGCCGTGGCTGATGCACAGGTCGAGCCGGGGATGCCGGTCGAGCACGCCGCCGTAGATCAGCGTGGCCACGGCCAGCGTCTCCTGCGCCGCGAAGCCGGCGATGATGTCGAGGTCGAAGCGCCGCAGGGCCGGGTCGCCAGCGGGGCCGTCAATGCCAGCCGAGCCAGGGTGGATGTACAGCGGCACGTCGAGTTCGACCGCCTTGGCCCACAGGACATCCATCCGGGGATCGTCCAGCGGCATGACCGTATCGGTGCCGAAGGCCGCACCACGCATGCCCAGCTCGGCCACGGCTCGTTGGAGTTCCTCGGCCGCGCGGACCGGCTCCTGCAGCGGCAGCGCCGCCAGACCGGCGAGCCGGTGCGGATAGGGCGCGATCGCGCGCGCCATCGCGTCGTTGTGCACCTGGCAGAACCGCTCAGCATCGTCGGCCGGGATGAAATGGAAATAGGTCAGGGGATTGGGCGAGACCACCTGGAAATCGATCCCGCGCTCGTCCATGCGGGCCAGTCGCCGGTCGACGTCCATGAACGGCCCGCCCTGGTAGCGCACGCCGCGCAGCCGGTAGGTGGTGCCGATGCGGAACACCGGCGTGCCGTCGGCTTCCTGCCCGAGCCAGGGGCCGAAATCGCCCGCAGCTCCCATGGTTTCCGCAAGCACGATGTGGGCGTGGATGTCCACCACGCGTGCCCCTGCCAATCCAGACGCCATGTGTCTCCCTTCGCCGCCGCCGGGACCGTCCCGCAGTCGTTTTCACCGGGCCCGCCAAGATCGGCGGGCCTCATTCGTCACGAATTCGTTGCAATATAAGGGGCGTCAGGAACAGGTGTCAATCGGGAGAGGACCCCCACCGTCCTCCCTGACAGGCCTCTCCGACAGGCCCGCAGCGGCCCGAGGGGCGCCGCCCGCGTTGCCGAGGGCGGGCGCGGCCGGGCGATGGTCGGCAGATCAAGCCGACGAGCCGGCCACGGGCGGCGTGCCGGCATACCGTTCCACCATCCGGTGGAAGTGCTGCACTGCCGGTTCGTTACGCCCGATCGTGAAGGCCTGGTTGGCGCCGCTGAGGATCGCCGACTGCACGCCGGCGCCGATGGCGTAGTCCTCGTCGCGCACGGCCTTCAGTGCGATCTGGCTGAAGGCCTCGGTGGCGGCCTTCTCCTCGTCGGTTCGCGGCTCACGGGCCGACAGCACGGTCTGTCGGGTCAGGGTCGTGTCGGGTGTCGGGCCGGGAAACACCTGGCTGACGAGGCAGTGGTCGCCCAGGATCCCGGAGACCGCCAGGTTCGGGAAACCGAGATGGATCCGGCGAATGTGCGCATCCGGCTCCCATCGTTCGGGAGGCTGGTCGAGCAATTCCGGCAGCGAGCGACGCCCGAACACGATCCTCTGGTGCGGGCCGTAGGTGTCGTGCAGGGTCAGGTTGCCGATCGTGAAACGCCCGACGGTGTTGGGGTGCACCGTGTTGTGGTGGTAGGACTCGAGGTAGCCCTCCCAGGCGATTTTCCAGCCCGGGCCGGGGATGTCGCGCTGCTCGTACAGGTGCCAGTCCCCGAGACGCAAGTCCTGCAGCGGCGCAGCGAAGTCCCCGAGCCAGTCGTCGATGTCGAAGGTGATGCCGGGGGTCAGCACCACCCAGACCAGGCCGACGCGCTCCTCGCAGGCGAGCTCGGTCATGGAATGGGTCTCGGCGCTGACCTCGCCGAAGGTGCTGCCGCCGTACAGGCCCGTGAGCCGTCCATGCAGATCGTATTGCCAGGCGTGGTAGGGGCAGACGAACCGTTCGATTGCCCCGTGGCCGTCACGACAGAGCAAGGCACCCCTGTGACGGCAGGCGTTCAGGAACGCACGCACGCGCGAATCGGCATCGCGTACCAGCACCAGGGGAATGCCCATGACCGTCATGGCGCGATAGGTCCTGGGCGCCGGCAGCTCGATGCTCAGGGCCAGTCCGAGGGGAAGGCGCATGAACAAGGCCTGGACCTCATGCTGGAACCGCTGTGGGTCGGTGTAGGCCGCGATCGGTTGGCGCAGGATGTCGGGTGCCTGGTCCGTGGTCTTGTGGCGGTAGTGGTCCAGGGCGCGCTGCGCCAGACGCAAGGCCTGAGGATCGGGTGGGTTCATGGCGCCTCCTGCAGTCACTTCGATGAGCCGTGTTCGCGCACGAAATCCTGCCACGCCTGCAGGCCCTCCGGGAAGTCGGCCGGGAGTTTGCGGCCGCCCACGGTCACCCGCAACGGGTTCGTCAGGCACTGCGCGTACTCGTCGACAGGCACGTAGTAGAGGAAGTTCAGGACCCGCTTGGCGAAGACCCAGCGGCCCTGGAGGCGCACGTATGCGTCCTGGTAGCGCATCGCGGCCATGCTGCCGCGGCCGTCGGGGCAGGTTTCGGCATGGCTGAGGACGGTGCCGCTGGCGCGGTCCGGGTTCGCCGGGTCAAAGGTCAGGAAGTGATCGTGCGTCCAGTGATACCCTGGGCCGCGGATCTTGAACAGCCGGATGAACAGGTCGATGATCTCGTCGGCCCCTTGCGCCTTGAGCAGGCCGCTGGGCGAGTCCAGGACCGCATCCGGCGCGAACAACGAACGCAGGCGCGGCAGGTCGTGCTCGTCACAGGCCACCGCGTAGGCGCTCACGAGCTCGGAGATCTCGAAGCGGTGCTCCAGTTGCTCGACGCGTCTTTGCAGATCCTCTAGTGTGGTCATCGGTGTTCTCCTCGGTTGATGAATGGCACGGCACGGGCGAGTCGTTTGGTGGGCATGGTGGCAGGTCAGGCGTACGGGCACCAAGGCTCGATGAAAAGGCACCACTGAGTTCACCCCGAACTCTCGAGCCTCGAAGTGCCTGACCGCAGACTTGGACAGGTGCCCGAGCGCCACCGACTTTCAGCGTGATCCCAGCACGAAGGGATAGACCTTCCAGTTCTTGCGCGTGGTGAGCGTCTCCACCGTCGGCGGCCGATCGGGATCGGGCCGGATGCCGTGGTCGAGCAGGGCCTTGATGATCAGGTGCAGCGTCCCATACTCGATGTCCTGCGGATCGGCGCCTGGCTGGATAGGCGTGCCTGCAACCAGGATGCGGCCCAGGCAGGCGTGCACGCCGAGTCCGAACGTCACCCCGTAGAGCCAGCCCTGGGGCGGATCGGCGCGGTGCGGGTCGAAGGCCTGCGCATCGGCACCGAACATCGACGGATCCTGGTTGACCTGCTTCATGTCGATGACGAGGTCCTGCGTGTCGATGGCCTGCGCGCGGCTCTTGGCGTGCACCGGGCAGGTCAGTCGACGATTCAGCTCGGGCGTGGGCGGGTGCAGGCGCAGGCTCTCCCAGATGCAGCGCTGCAGGAAGGCCGGATCCTGCTCGATGCGCCCGGCATCTTCGGGATGCTCGGCACGCCAGGTGAACACATGGTGCATCGCATGGGTGAGCGCGTGCGTGGAAGACAGCGCCCCGACGAAGAGGAAGTAGGCGGTCTCCTTGATCAGCTTGTCGCGAGGCAGGTCGACCTTGTCCTCGTTGAGCATCAGGATGGTCAGCAGATCGCGCGGCAGTGCCGCGGTATCGATCTCGCCTCGGGCAGCGGCATCGATCAGCGCGCGGCGGCGTCGCTCCGAGGGCTCGAAGAAGGCCGCGTCGAATTCCACCAGCGTGCGCGCGATCTCGCCCCGGATACGGTCAGGGTCGCCCGAGGTGATCTGCCCGAGCGTGGCCGCCTGGCTGAAGGTGTGGATCATCCGCAGCAGCGTGGCCGTCTCCTCGCGGGTGCGCGTAGGCCGGTCGATGCCCGAGGAGTCCGCCGTCAGGTTCATCAGCACGCGGTAGCTGAAATCCGCCAGGTCGCCGCCACCGGATTCGAGATAAGGCACCAGCGTCTCGGCGATGGTCCTGGGAAAGACGTGGCGCTCGTAGTTGCGGAAGTAGTCGCGCCGGAACAGCTTTTGCGCCAGGTGCCGCCGGGCCTGGTGCTCCTCGCCGAACAGGTTCACGAGCACGTCCTTCATCAGGATCGCGCCCTCTTCGTACAAGGACTGGCGCAGCGTGTTGACGCGCAGCACCTCGTCGGCCTCGCGGTACGTGGTGATGACGGTCGTGCTCATGTCGGTCTCCAACGGCTCATGGTTGTCCCCACCCCCCGCCCCCCGGCAGGTCCACCCGCAGCAGCCCACCGGTGGGCACGGTGATCGTGCCCTTGCCCTCGAAAACGTGGCGGGTGCCGTCGGCGGCCTCCACCTCTACGCGCCCGGGCGCGCCGTCGGCGCCGCCGGCGCGGCCCCGTGCCGGGTTGTCGCGACGGTCGAAGGTGGCGGCGGCGCACTGGAAGGGCGCGCCGTCGCGCGCGCCGATGACGATGCGCTGCGCCTGCCCGCCGTGCCAGCAGCCGGCGCCGCCGGTGTCGGGCAGGATCTCCTTGTGCCAGAACACCAGCGGCGCCTGCGACTCGGTCACCTCCACCGGGATGCCGCCCACGCCGCTGGGAAAGGCGGTGGTGGACAGGCCGTGCTTGGTCGGGCGCGCGCCGGTGCCGCCCAGGCCGACGGCCATGACATTGAAGGGCTGGCCGTCGCGGCGATCGCGCGCCATGGCCAGCACCCAGATGCTGCCGGCGGACTCGGCCGGCACCTGGCCGCCCAGCGCCGGCTCCAGCAAGCCGAACATCAGGTCGGGCAGCATCTGCCCGACGACGTGGCGCGCGGTCACGGGGCTGGGGCGCAGCGGGTGGACGATGCTGCCCTCGGGCGCGCGCACCTCGAAGCAGGCCAGCGAGCCGGCGTTGTTGGGCACCTCCGGCGCCAGCAGGCACTTCAGGCCGAAGACCGAGTAGGCGTCGGTGTAGCACTTGGGCGAGTTGATGCCGCGCCCCGAGGCGGCTGACGAACCCGCGTAGTCGACCACCACGCGGCCGTCCTCCACCCACAGCGCGGCCTGCAGCGTCACCGGGGCCTCGTAGCCGTCCAGCGTCATGCGCGCCGTCCAGCGCCCGGCGGGCAGTCGGGCGATGGCCGCGCGCGCGGCCTGCTCGGACTGGCGCAGGATGTGCGCCGCCAGCGCGTCGATGTCGTCCAGGCCGAACTCGTCCATCATGCCCAGCAGGCGGCGCGCGCCGACCTCGTTGCAGCTCACCAGCGACAGGATGTCGCCGCGCGCCTCCACCGGGTTGCGCGAGTTGGCCTGCACGATGGCCAGCAGGTCTTCGTTGAGCGCCCCGGCGCGCTTCAGGTGGAGGTGCGGGATGCAGGTGCCCTCTTCGTAGACCGAGCGCGCCTCGGCGGTGAAGCCCACGCCGCCGACGTCGATGGTGTGGCAGGTCGAGGCGAACAGCGCCACGGGCCGGCCGGCGCGGAACACCGGCGTCACCACCACGTAGTCGAACAGGTGCCCGGTGCCCAGCCACGGGTCGTTGGTGACGAGCACGTCGCCCTCGCGCAGCGTGGCCCACGGGTGGCGGTCCAGAAAGTGCCGCACCGCCACCGCCATCGTGTTGACGTGGCCGGGCGTGCCGGTGACGGCCTGCGCGAGCATGCGCCCGGCCGTGTCGTAGACACCGGCCGACAGGTCCCCGGCCTCGCGCGCCACCGAGCCGAAGGCCGTGCGCAGCAGCGCCTGCGCCTGCTCCTCGACGACCGAGACCAGCCGGTTCCACATCACCTGGGTGCGGATTGCGCCCAGCATCGAGGGGCCGGCGCCCGGCGGTCCGTCGGCTGCGTCAGCCATCCTGGCTGTCTCCGGCGTCTGCTGCCTGCCGCTCATGCCGCCTCCATCCACAGGTGTCCGTGGCTGTCCAGACGTGCCTGCCAGCCGGCGGGCACAACGACCGTGGTCTCGTGTTCGGCCACCAGGGCCGGGCCGTCGACGCGCTCGCCCGGGGCGAGGTCGAAGCGCCAGTGCAGGCCGAAGGGCTGCGCCTCGCCCCGCGCGGGCTCCCAGGCCGGGCGCTGCGCCGCGGCGGCGCGGGCGCGCGGTGCTTCGGGCAGCACCGCCGGGGTGACCGGCGGCGGCGCCGTCGTCACCGTCACCGACCAGGTCACCACCTCCACGGCCGAGCCCGGGATGCGCAGGCCGTAGACCTTCTCGTAGGCCGTCTCGAAGGCCTCGGCCAGCACCTGCAGCGCCGCGCTGTCGATGGCGCCAGCCTCGGGGCCAGGCAGGCGCACGCGCAGCTCGTGGCCCTGGCCGGCGTAGCGCAACTCGGCCAGACGGTGCTCGTGCAGCGGCTGGCCGGCCGCGGCCGGCCCGACGACGGTGCGGGCCTCGTCGGCCATGGCCTGCAGCCGTGCCTGCACCGCCTGCGGCTCGCAGCGCGTGAGCAGCGCCAGATCGCTGCGCACCACCTCGAAGGCCACCGGCGCGCGCAGGAAGCCGATGGCCGAGCCCACTCCCGCGCCCGACGGCACCAGCACGCGCCGGATGCCCAGCTTCTGCGCCAGGCGCCCGGCGTGCAGCGGTGCGGCGCCGCCGAACGCGATCATGGTCTGGTCCTCGAGCGCGCGGCCACGCTCGATGGCGTGCACGCGCGCCGCGTTGGCCATGTTCTCCTCGACGATCTCGCTGACACCCGCGGCGGCCCAGAAGGCGTCCATGCCCAGGGCATCGCCCACCGCCTCGCGCAGGGCGCGCGCGGCGCGGTCGACGTCCAGGGCCATGCGCCCGGCGGCAAAGCGCGCGGCGTCGATGCGGCCGAGCACCAGGTTGGCATCGGTCACCGCCGGCAGCGTGCCGCCGCGCCCGTAACAGGCCGGCCCCGGCTCGGCGCCGCAGGAGTCGGGGCCGACGGTGATGCGGCCCATCGCGTCCACGCGGCCGATCGAGCCGCCGCCGGCGCCGATCTCCACCAGCTCGATCACCGGGATGCGCACCGGCAGCCCGCTGCCCTTCATGTTGCGCCAGGCGCGGGCGATCTCGAAGCGGCGCGAGCGCTCGGGCTCGCCGCCGGCGATCAGGCAGATCTTGGCCGTGGTGCCGCCCATGTCGAAGGCCAGCACGTCGCCCAGCGCGCACTCGCGCGCCAGGTGGCTGGCCAGGATGGCCCCACCGGCCGGGCCCGACTCCACCAGCCGGATCGGGAAACGCTGCGCCTGCTCCAGCGTCGTCAGCCCGCCGCCGGACATCATCAGCAGCAGCGGGCAGCGCAGCCCCATCTCGGCCACGGCCGCGCGCAGGCGCCCGAGATAGCCGGCCATCAGCGGGCGCACGTAGGCGTTGGCCACCGTGGTGGAGAAGCGTTCGTACTCGCGCAGCTCGGGGCAGACCTCGCTGGACAGGCACACGGTGACCTCGGGCCCGAGCAGCGGCTGCAGGATCTCGCGCGCACGCACCTCGTGCGCGGGGTGCGCCCAGGCGTGGATGAAGCCGATGGCCAGCGCCTGCACGCCGGCCTCGCGCAGCTGCCGTCCGGCGGCGGCCACGGCGGCCTCGTCCAGCGGGCGCAGCACCGATCCGTCGGCGGCGATGCGCTCGGGCACCGTCAGGCGCAGCTCGCGCGCCACCAGCGGCGGCGCGCCCTCGATGTTCACGTCGTAGGCATCGAAGCGCTTCTCGTGGCCCATGGCCAGCACGTCGCGCAGGCCCTCGGTGGTCAGCAGCGCGGCGCGCGCGCCCTTGCGCTCGATCAGCGCATTGGTGGCGAGCGTCGTGCCGTGGATGAACAGGCCGACGTCCTGCGGCGCCACACCGGCGGTGGCGAGCAGCTGGCGCACGCCCTCCAGCACCGCGAGCTCGGGCGCGCGCGGCGTGGTCAGCACCTTGCAGCTGTGGCGGCCGGCGGGCGTCTCGAGCACGACGTCGGTGAAGGTGCCGCCGATGTCGGCGGCCAGGCGCACGGCGGCGCCGGCGGCGTTGGGGTTCATACGGAAGGTCCCTGGAAGCGCGGCTCGCGCCAGGCGCCCGATTCGAGCAGGTGGCGCAGCACCTGCACTGCCTGCCAGAGCTCGGCGTGGGTGGTGGTCAGCGGGTGCACGCCCAGGCGCAGCGCATCGGGCTTGCGCGCCGAGACCACCACGCCGTGCGCCACCAGCGCCTGCGCCAGCGGCCCGGCGCCCTCGAAACGCAGCGCCACATGACCGCCGCGGCGCGCGTGCTCGCGCGGGCTGGCCAGCTCGACACCGAGGCCGGCACACTGCTCGTCGAGCAGGCGGATCAGCGTGTCGGTGAGCGAGCGGTGGCGCGCGTCCAGCGCCAGCGGGTCGACGTCACGCCAGACGTCGGCCGCGGCGCCGAAGGCGGTGTTGGCCAGCACCGCCGGTGTGCCGACCAGGTGCCGGTCCATGCCCGGCGCCGGGCGGAAGGCCGGCTCGAAGGCGAAGGTGTCGGCATGCCCCATCCAGCCGCAGATCGCCGGCCAGGCCGCGTCCTGCCAGCGCGGGTGCACGTAGAGGAAGGACGGCGCGCCCGGCCCGCCGCACAGGTACTTGTAGCCGCAGCCCACGGCCAGGTCGGCATCGCTGCCGCGCAGATCCACCGCCACGGCCCCGGCGGCGTGCGACAGGTCCCACAGCACCAGCGCGCCGGCGGCGTGCACGCGCTGGGCGATGCGCGCCAGGTCATGGCGCCGGCTGCTGCGGTAGTCCACCGCCGACAGCGCCACCACCGCGACGTCGCCCGGGGCGAGTGCGGCGTCCAGCGCCTGCGTCCACGCGCGTTCCTGCTGTGCTTGCGCCGTGGCGTCCGAGGTGGCGTCCAAAGTGGCGTCCAACGTGGACTCTGCCGCAGCGTCCGCCATCGTGTCGCGCGCGGCGTCCCTGTCACCCGACGACGCCTGTCTGCCGGCCGACGCCCCCACTGGGGGCAGCAAACGCAGCGCCGCCGCGCCGTCGTGCGCGAGGCCCTCGGCGACATGGCGGTTGGAGGGGAAGACGTCGGCCTCTGCGACGATCACGCGCCGCGGCGCCTTCAGCGCCAGCGCCAGGCGCAGCAGGCGGTACTGGTTGACGCTGGTGGACTCGGCCACGCGCACGTCGTCGGTGCCCGCGCCCAGCACCGATGCCAGCGCCCGGCCCAGCAGGCGCGGCTGCGCCAGCCAGTCGAGCTCGTTCCACGAACGGCGCCGCGCCACGCGCCAGCCCGCGTCCAGCACGGCCTGCATGCGCGCGGGGGCGTCGGCCGGCATCGGCCCGATGGAGTTGGCGTCCAGGTAGACGGTGCCGGGCGCGCCCGGCGCGAAGCGTCGGCGCAGCGCATCGAAGGCGGCCGCATGCGCGGCCGTGGTGTCGAATTGCCCGCAGGCGGCAGCGTCCAGCATCAGTCGGATCCCCCGCGGCGGTCGAGCAGGGCGGGGGCACGGGAGGTCCGGGTCATCGGTCGAGGCGGGCGATCGGTCTGCGAAGGGGCGCAGCATAGACCCGGATCGGCTCCCCGGAAAGGGGGGGACGGACCGCGAAACGGTTCGCGCGCGACACCGGATCGTCGCTGTCGCTGTCGCTGTCGCCGGTGCCGTTGCCGTTGCCGTTGCCGTTGCTGTTGCTGTTGCTGTCGATGTCACTGTCGCTTTCGGCAGCGCGCAGGCTGTGTCAGCGGTGGTGTCGCTGTCCGGCGATGGCCCATCGTCCCGAGCCGCGGTGGAAGAAGCCCTGCATTGCGCAGGCGATGCCGCTGCCGGCGTGCCGGCGGACGCACAATGACACGATCGCGAAATTGCCGACTCTGGAGGAGCCCGCCCGATGCCACAGACACGTCGAGCCCTGTCCGCCGCGCTGCTGGCGGTCTCGTTGGGCGCCACGGGGCCTGCGGCCATCGCCCAGACCGACGCGCCGCGCGAGCCGCTCTGGGAGATCGGCGCCGTGGCCTTGGGTGTGTCGCAGCAGGCCTGGCCCGGGGCGTCCGAGGAGGTGCAGCGCGCGCTCGCGGTGCCCTACCTGCTGTACCGCGGCCCTTGGCTGCGCATCGACCGCGGTGCGGCGGGCGTGCGCGCGATCCGGCGCGACGGCTTCGAGCTCGACATCGGCGTGGCCGGCTCCTTCGGCTCCGGCGGCAACGACACCCTGGCGCGCGCCGGCATGCCGCGCCTGGGCACGCTGGTGGAGTTCGGCCCGCGCGGGCGCTGGGATCTGGGCCCGGCGCCGGGCGGCGGCCAGTGGCGCTTCGACCTGCCGCTGCGCGGCGTGTTCGACCTGGACGACAGCCTGCGCTCGCGGGGCTTCGCGCTTGAGCCCGAGGTGCAGTACCGCCACGAAGCCCTGGGCGGCTGGCGGCTGACGGCCAGTGCCGGCGTGCTGCTGGGCACCCAGCGGCTGAACGCCACGCTGTACGAAGTGGCCCCGGCCTTCGCCACGGCCACCCGCCCCGCCTACGAGGCCCGTGGCGGCCTGATCGGCTGGCGTCTGGGCGTGTTCGCCTCCCACCGCCTGTCGCCCGATTGGCGCGTCTTCGGCTTCGGCCGGCTGGATCACGTCGGCGGCGCGGCCAACGCCGACAGCCCCCTGGTGTCGCGCCAGACCGGCTTCACCGGCGGGCTGGGTCTGCAGTGGACGTGGATGCGGTCGGCGCAGCCGGCGGTGGATTGACGGCGCCCCAGGGCAGTGCTGCCAGCCGTCGAGCGTGGAGATCGAACAGCCGCCCTGCAGGGCCCGCCGACATCGCCTGATTGCATGGAACGACGGACCACACTCACAATCGTCTGTTTGCAAAGCTTCGACCGGAAGGACTGCGATGAACCGCCTGCCCGCCCTGCGCACGCTTGCCGCGTGCCTTGCCCTGACGGCCTTGCCCGCGCTGGCCGAGGTGAACTTCGTGCGCAAGATCACACCGGTGGACGTCCCCGGCGAGACCTATGAACAGATCGCCGCGGCCTACCAGAAGATGCGTGCCAGCCGCTTCAGCACGCTGGAGGCGCAGTTCGAGGCGCAGTACTCGATGCGATCGTTCCCCGGCATCTGCACCGTCACGAACAACGTGGTCAACGCCACCGTGATCGGCGCGGTGCCGCGCGCACTCGGCAGCTTCGTCGACCCGCAGACGCGGCTGAAGTGGGAGCAGCTTACCGCCGAGGTGACCGACCGCCTGAAGGCCTACGAGGCCAAGACCCTGGCCGCGGCGCAGGAGATGGACCGCCTGATCCTGGCCCTGCCCGAGCAGACGTCCTGCGACGAGGTGCGCCGCCTGGCCGGCGAGATCGTCGAGCGCACCAACACCAAGCACCTCGGCGGGCCCTGACGATCCGTTCTGGCTGGACGGGGGTCAAGGGCGCAAGCGCGCGCTCACCCCCGCAACGGCAAGGCCAGCCCGATGGCCGCGAAGACCCCGCCACAGCCCTGGTTGAAGCGCCGGCCCACGCGCTGCAGCCAGGGGCGGATGCGGTGCGCGGTGCCGGCCAGCGTCATCTCCGTGACGATCTCGATGCCGACGAAGGTGGCCGCCATCACCACAAACTGCAGCAGC
>Ga0172372_10002801_pt1 | contig 26155 bp, 20 predicted proteins | sample LakKiv5m_2_FD_114544 | JGI IMG/M metagenome (GOLD analysis project Ga0172372, IMG submission 114544) | Freshwater microbial communities from Kabuno Bay, South-Kivu, Congo - kab_092012_9.5m | ecosystem: Environmental > Aquatic > Freshwater > Lake | place: Democratic Republic of the Congo...
CGACCGACGGTGGGGGAGTGACGTGAGCGCGCGCGCATCACGGTGGCACCGCGGGGCCGGAGGGTGGGGCGTCGTCTTTCCGGTGTGCATCGCACTGCTGCTCGGCGCTTGCGGCTCGGAAGGGCCCCGCACGCCCGGGACGACCCGTGGGCAGGCGGCGCAGGGGGCGGGCGCCGCGGGGGACCTCGCGGTCGGTGGCGTCGGGCGCGATGCCATCGTCGCGCGGGTGGGCGATGCGCGGATTCGCGCGGGCGACGTCCTCGTTCTCGCGCGCGCGACGGGGCTCTCCCCGCGTGAGGCGCTCGATCGGCTCGTCGGTGAAGCGCTGCTCGGAGACGAGGCCGAGAGGCGCGGCTACGGATCGCGCCCCGACGTCACCGCAGAGGCGCGGCGCGCGTCCGTGCGCGCGTGGCTCGCGGCGGAGGTCGAGCGCGCGTTGCCGCCCTCCACCATCTCCGACGCGGAGATCGCGGCGAGCTACGCCGCGCAGCGCGCGCGCTTCGTCCATCCCGAGGAGCGCATCGCCGTGCACGTGTTGCTGCCGCTCGCTGCGGACGCCGGGGAGGCCCGCGCCGAGACGGCACGACGCCTCGCCGAGCAGGCGCTCGCGGCGCTCCGCAGCGAAGGCCCCGCCGCCGTGCTCGCCCGTTTCAAGCAGGATCCGCACGCGCTCTCGGGCGCGTTCTCGATCGTGGCGGAGGAGGTCCCCGGACTCGTCCGCGGCGGTGCGTTCGATCCCGCCTTTCTGGATGCCGTTTTCGCGCTCCCGGGGCCCGGTCTCGTGCCCGCGCCGGTCCGCTCCAGCTTCGGCTGGCACGCCATCGTGGTCGTCGCGATGCGTCCCGACGCGACGGTCTCGCTCGAGGCGGCCCGCGATCGATTGCGTACCGAGTTGATCACCGCGCGGCGCAGGGAGCGCCTCGACGCGCTCGCGGCCGCCCTCGCCGCGAAGATCCCGCCGCAGTTCGACGCGCAGGTCACGGCCCGGCTCGCGCAGACGGCCGACGACGAGGCGCCGGGCGCACCCGCCGGAGCACCATGAGCCGGCAGGGCCTCACCGACGTCGCCAACTCCGCGCTCGTGCCGATCGCCGTGGAGGCCCAGCGCGACGTGAATCAGAGCGCCTTCACGCCGATTCTGCGGCGCGTGCTGCGCCTCGGCCCAGAGGTGCTCGGCGTCGCCTTCGTCGATTTCGAGGGGGAGTGCGTCGACTACTGCTCCGCCATCGATCCCTACGACACGAAGGTCGCCGGCGCGCACTTGCAGATGGTCTGCGCGGAGCTTGCGCCGCATCTCACCAAGCTCGGATTCGGCGCGCCGCGTCAGCTCCACATCGTCGGCGAGGCGCGGGAGTTGATCGTCGCTCGCGTCGGCACGGAGTACGCGCTCGTCGTGATCGTCCGCGCCGGGGCGGCCGAGCTGCCCGTCCAAGAGGGCGTGGCGCGCGCGGTTCGCGAGCTGTCGCAGGAAGCGGGGCTCGCGCCGTCTCCGCCCGTCGGCACGGACCTCGCGTCGGTGACGGTGGCGCTCCGCAGCGCGCGTGGGTGGGCGTATGCGCCGGCGGCCTACGAATCCGGCGCGGGGCGTGTCGAGGTCGCGGCGGTGCTCGGCCGCTGGACCGACGCGGTCTCGGAGCCGGGGACCGAGCTCGTCTGCTTCCGCGTGCGCACGGACTCCGGCCAGGAGCTCACGCTCGCCCACGACGCCGCGGCCGACCGCTGGGCCGTGCGCTGAGCGACGCCGCGGCCGAATGCGCCGAACCGTCGGCCGTTTGCCCCCGTCGCGTCCCCCGCGCTAGCATCCTGCGCCGTGAGCCGACAATGTCCCACGTGCGCGACGGTCTTCGACGACGACGTCGCCTTCTGCGGCAACGATGGGCACCTGACCATCCAGGTGCTCCCGCCGGGTGAATCAGACCTGCGCCTCGGCACGACGCTGGGCGACTACGTCGTCGTCGCGCAGGTCGCCGATGGCGCGATGGGCCGCGTCTACGAGGGGCGACACGCGAAGACGAAGCAGCGCGTCGCCATCAAGGTGTTGCACCCCGACGTCGCGAGGGACGGCGTCGCCGTCGAGCGCTTCAAGCGCGAGGCCGACACGGCCCGGGAGCTCGCGCACCCGCACGTCGTGAAGGTGCTCGACTTCGGTCGGACCGAGGACGGCTCGCACTTCATGACGATGGAGTACCTCCAGGGCGAGGAACTCAGCGGGCGCATCCGTCGCGAGGGGGCGCTGCCGCCGGCGCGCATCGTCCGCATCCTCGCGCAGCTCGCGAGCGCCCTCGATCACGCGCACTCCTTCGGCGTCATCCATCGCGATCTCAAGCCGGACAACGTCTTCCTCGTGCAGAGCGAGGACGGCGACGTCGTGCGCATCCTCGATTTCGGCAGCGTCAAGCTGCAGGTCGAGACGGGCAACAAGCTGACCGCGTTCGGGACGACGCTCGGCAGCCCGTACTACATGTCGCCCGAGCAAGCGATGGGGAAGCTCGACGTCGACTCGCGCACCGACATCTTCGCGTGCACGGCGATTCTCTACGAGATGCTGACCGGCAAGATCGCCTTCGAGGCCGGCAACGTCGCGCAGATCCTCATGAAGATCATGAACGAGGAGCCGATCGGCCCGAGCTTCGTGGTCCCGGGCCTGCCCGGCTCGCTCGACGACGTCATCGACAAGGGCCTCCGCAAGGACAAGAGCCGGCGCTACGGCTCCGTGGGCCAGCTCGCGGAAGGCGCTGCGCGCGCGTTCGGGCTGAGCGGGACCGCGTCGGAGTGGGCCGGTCGTCCGCAGGCGCAGATCGAGGCCGCGCTCGCGCAGGCCGTCCCGCCGCCGCCCAAGCCCTTCGGCGCCGAGAGCCTCCCGCCGCCGGGGCCGGCAGGCGCCGCGAAAGCGTCGTCGGCCGGCGCTGCATCGATGGCGGACGGACGCGAGACGCTGCCGATGGTGCCGGGTACGTCGTCGGGATCGCGCACCGGCCTGCTCGTCGGAGGCGCGGTCGTCGCCGTCCTCGTGTTGGCCGTCGTCGCCTTCCTCGTGCTGCGCTGAAGCGGCGCGGGCGCGCAACCTCGCGTCGACGCAAAAATGGGCGCAACGCGTCGGACGCGCAGCTATTCGACGGCGACGAACGTGTCGCCCTGCAGCTCGAGCAGCCGCGTCGCGCGCTGCGGCTCGCGTGTGGCCGTGAAGCCTCCGAGCGCGCTGGCCGTGTCCGCGCGTAGCCCCGCGAGGCGCATCGCGAGATCCGGGCGTGTCCGCGCGCCTGCGTCGACGGTGCTGCGCACGATGCGGTAGGCGTCGTAGGCGAAGGCGGCGAAGGCGTCGGGCTCGCCGCCGAGTCGTTGCGCGGTGAAGCGCTCGGCAAATGCGCGTGCGGCGCCGGTCGCCGTCGCGGCGTGGAACGGCACGGAGAACACCGCGCCCTGGAGGTGGCGTGACGAAGAGCGCGTGAGCGATGGGTCGAAGCCGATGCCCGTCGCGAGCAGCGTGATCGCGCGCCCGTCGCGGGGTGGCGTGGTGCCGGGCGGCTGGCACCAGAGGCCGGCGGCGGCGAGGGCGGGCGCGATGAGCGCGAGGGTGCGCGCGGCGTCCGCGACGAGCACCGCGTCGGGGGCGGCGGCACGGAGCGCGGACGCTTCGCGCCCGAAGCTCGTCGCGCCCGGCGCGTACGCGGGTGACGCCACCAGCTCGCCGCCCGCCGCGGACACGGCGCGCGCGTAGGCTGCGCGCATCGCATCGCCGAAGCCGCTCGTCGGTCCGATCACCGCGAAGCGCCGCGCACCGCGGCCGCGCGCCCGCGAGACGAGCGCGCTGAGTTCGGCGTCGGGCGTCGCGAAGGCGCGGAACACCATCGCGTTCCGCGCGGGGGCATCGCCCGCGGCGGCGAGCGTCAGCAGCGGGACGCCGAGGGCCTGCGCGCGCACCGCGGCTGCGGCCGTTTCTTCGGTGCCGACCGGCCCGATGATCGCGATCACGCGGTGCAGCTGCACGAGCTCGTCGACCGCCGCCGTCGCGCGCGCGGGATCGCCGCCGCTGTCGCGAAAGACGAGCTGTGGCGCACCCGGCACGCCCGGTCCGGTGGCGGGAGTGCCTGCCGCGAGCATCAGCCCGCGCAGCGCGCGCTGCCCCACCTCGCGCCCGCGCCCGCTGAGCGGCAGGATCGCGCCGACGACGCCGGGGGCGACCTCCGCGGGCCGCGCCGCCCGCAGCAGCATCGACGAGAGTTCTTCGTCGAGCGTCGCCCCAGCAGCCGCGAGCGCGGCGCCCAGCGTGCGCACGCGCTCCATGTCGCCCGCGGTGAACGCCTCACGCAGCGCCCGCCGCGCGATGAGCGGCCACGCCGCGCCGCCGTGCGGCAGCGTCGACTCGGCGCGCTGCGCTTCCTCGGCGGTGAGCGCGCTCGTCACGAGCGACTCGAGCTGCGTGCGCGCCGCCTCGCGCGCATCGTCCGCGATGGGCTCGCGGAGCAGCGCATCGAGCGCATCGACCGCGGGCAATCGCTCACCGACCTGCGCGCTCGCCGTCGCGACCGAGCGCAAGAGCAGCGCCGTCTCTTCGGGATCGACCGTCCGCCCGAGGAGCGGGCGCAGCCGCGCGAGCGCCTCGTGGGGCTCGCCGGCGAGCTGCAGCGTCACGCCCTCGTAGAAGCGCCCGCGCTCGGCCGTCGCCGCGTCGTTCGCGCCCGCGACCCGCGCGAAGCGGGCCCGCGCGGCCGGGTAGTCGCCCTGCGCGAGCAGGATCTGCCCGAGCCCCAGCTCCGCGATGGGAGCGAGCGGATCATTCGGGAAACGTTCGAGAAATCGCTGGTAGCGCTGGGCTGCGTCAGCGGCGCGACCGGCCTCGGCGGCCTCGCGTGCGGCGCGCAGCTCGGCCTCGGCGCGCGGGTCGTCCGTCGTGACGAGCGGTAGCGTCTCGACGTCCAGCTCCCCGCCCCCGCGCGGGCAGCCCCCCGCCGTCAGCAGCGCGAGCGCGACGACGATGGGGCGCCACGACGGACGGGCCACCGCAGCGAAGCGAGGCGCGACGTACGGGCGGAACGGCAGGGCAGCGACGGCCGACATGCGCAGCGCCATGCCATCGCCCCGCGCCGTGGGCAACTCCTCTGCTTCGTGAAGTGCTTGCACAAGCAGCGTGTCGCAGGCCGCTGCGGCTCGCGCCGGCACGCGGCCCGATCAGTCGTAGCGCTCCGAGTGCACCTGCCGACGATCGAAGCCGAGCTGCTCCTTCAGCAGCGTGCGCACGCCCGTGACCATCGGCGTGAGGCCGCAGACGTAGACGTGCGCGTCGGGGGCGCCTGTGAGCAGCTCGGGGAGGTGCGACTGCACGTGGCCGCGCCGACCCGCCCACGCGTCGTCACCGCGCGAGAGCGTGGGCACGTAGCGGAAGCGCGGGTGGCGGCGCGCGAGGTCCTCGAACTCACCGCGGAAGAGCAGATCGGCCTCGGTGCGGCAGCCGAAGAGCAGCGTGATCGGTGCGCCGTCGCTCGCGCGGCGAAGCTCGTCGCGGATCATCGCGCGGAGTGGTGTGACGCCCGTCCCCGTGCCGACGAAGACGCTCGGCAGCGCGGGGTCGACGCGGTCGCGCGTGAAGAGGCCGCTCGGCCCGACGAGCGCGAGCTCCGCGCCGACGGGTAGCGCGTGGAGCGCCGAGGAAGCGGGGCCGCCGTCGACGTGCGTGACCGCGATCTCGAGCTGGTCGTGCGCCTCGTCGGCGGGCGCGCTCGCGATGGAGTAGGGCCGCTTCAGCAGCGTACCGTCGAGGTCGAGCTCGAGATCCACCCACTGCCCCGCGACGAAGTCGAAGGGCTCGCCGTCGGTGACGCGCAGCACGAGCAAGCGCACGCTCGGCGAGAGGGACGAGGCGGCGACGAGGGCCGCAGGGCGGCGACGGGGTTTGGGAAACACGCGCGCTGATCTAGCCGCACGCGCGCCCCGCGTCGAACACGGCCGGCACGCGGCGTGGCGTCGTCACGCCATGCGTGCGTCGCGTCGCGCGTCGTGTGACGCTCGCCGCCATGCCGTCGAGACTCCCGCTCGTGGACGCGCACGAGCGCGCCCACACCTACTGCGCCTACTGCCCGAAGCTGTGCCGTTTCAGCTGCCCGGTCTCGACGGTGCAGGCGCGCGAGTCGACGACCCCGTGGGGGAAGATGAGCGCCGTGCACCACGTCGCGCGGGGGACGCTGCCCCTCGAGCCGAGCCTCGCGGCGAGTTTCTACGCGTGCACGGGCTGCGGTCGCTGCAAGACCTTCTGCACGCATGAGAACGAGGTCGCCGTGACGCTCGATGCGGCGCGCGCCGAGGCCGTGCGCGGCGGCGCGGCCCCTGCGGCGGCGCTCGACGTGATCGCGCGGCACGAGGGGCGTGTCGCGCGTGCGGTCGTGGCCGGCGACGCGCTCTTCGAGCCGAGCGAGCGCCGCGCGGGAGAGACGGTGTTCGTGCCCGGCTGCACGGCCGTCACGCAGACGCCCGAAGCCGCACGCGATGGGCTCCGCGCGACGAAAGCGCTCGCGGGCACGACGACGCGCGCCGAGACGGGCGCGTGCTGCGGATTGCCGCTGCTCGAGGCCGGGGACGTCGATGCCTTCGTCGCCTCGGCGCGCGCCTTCCTCGCGCGGATGGCGGGCGCACGCGAGGCCATCTTCCAAGATCCCGGCTGTCTGCACGCGCTGCGCGTCGAGGCGAAGCGCTTCGGCGTCCATGGCGACGTACGGCTGCGTCATCTCGCCGAGCTCGCGGGGGATCAGCTCGCGCGGCTCGGCCACGTCGCCGTCGAGGGGCCGCTCCGCTATCACGATCCGTGTCGCCTCGGGCGTGGGCTCGGCGTCTACGACGCGCCGCGCGCCGCCATCGCGCGCATGACGGGTCGCGCTCCCGACGAGTTCGCGGAGCATCACGAGCGCGCGGGCTGCAGCGGCGCGGGCGGTCAGCTCCCGCGCACGGACCGCGCGACGGCCGAGGGCATCGCCGCGGAGCGACTCGCGGACCATGCGCGGAGCGGTGGCGGAACCGTCGTCACGGCGTGTCCGGCGTCGGCGCGCTCGTTCGCCCGCGCAGGCACGCACACCGTCATCGATCTCGCGACGTTGCTCGCACGCGCGGTGTGATGCGTGGGAGTCAACCCGCCGCGAGAATCCATATGACGCGTTGCGTTATATGGATTCTGTAGAGCGCGTGAATCGGATTCAGGGGCGCAGGGTGTACGTGATCTGCTGGCGATCGCCCTGACGCACGGCGGGCAGCCGCTGCGCGCGGACGAGCGGCGCGATGCACGCCTCGGCGGCCGACGCGGTGACCTGCGTGATGGTGCCGTCGCCGTCGGCGACGACGATGAGGCGCGCGGAGCGGGGGCGCTCCGGGTCTGCGCGCAGGCAGCTCACGAGCTCACGGCGCACGGGCACGAGGGCGCGCTCGACGTCGGCCGCGCCGAGGTGCACGGGTCGCGTGTCGGCGCCCGGCCCGGTGGTGGCGGGGGGCGCCGCGGTCGTGCCTTCGCGGGCGGCGGTGTCGGCGTTCTCGGCGGCCGTCTGCTGCGCGGCGAGCGCATCGAGCATCTCTTGCGCGCGACCGCGCGCGGCGGGCATGCCGAGCGGGTCGTCGGCGATCTCGCGCAGCGTGTCAGCGGCCACGGGGCCGGTGAGCGCGACGAGCGCGTCGGCCGCGGCCCCGAGCGCGGCGCCGAGCGCGGGGCTCGGCTCGTCGGCGTGGTAGAGCCGCAGGAACTCCTCGATGGGCTCGGCGGCCGAGCGGTCCCCGAGCTGTCGGAGCGCGTCGACGATGCCCGCGAGCTGGTCGGCGGGCGTGAGCGGATCGCGCAGGTGCGCGACGAGCAGCGGGACGGCGCGACGCTCCTCCATGCGCACGGCGGCGCGCGCGAGGGCGGCCGTGGGCGGCGCCGAGGTGCCCTCGAGGAACGACGCGTGGCGCCCGAGCGCCACAAGGAGCTGGTCGCTGCCGAGCGTGCGCTCGCCGAGAGCCTCGCAGGCCGCGCGCTGCACGATCGGCGGGACGCGTCCGCCGCTGCAGATCACGGTGAGGTTCGTCGTGACCTCGGGCTCGGTGAGGGCGCCGAGGAACTGCACGGCGAGCACGCGCGCGGGCGTGAGGCGCGCGTCGGTGTTCTCGGCCGCGGCGAGGAGCTGGTCGCGCAGCGGGAGTGCGTCGCCCGTCGGGGCGCCCGCGCTCGGTGCGCTCCCCGCGAAGACGGCCACGGTGGGCTGCACGTCGAGGCGCGCGGACCAGATCGCGCGGCCGTCGGCGGCGCCGAGCAGCGAGAGCGTGCCGTCGCGATCGGCGACGAGCAGGCCACCCGCGACGGCCGTCACGCCCGCGATGTCGGCGTTGCGCTGCGCGACCCAGCGCACGCTCGACGCGTCCGGCGAGAGCGCGAAGACGAGCTTGTAGAAGACCAGATAGAGCGCGTCGTCGGAGAGCCCGACCGTCTCGCCCGTGCCCGCGGGCGCCCAGGCGAGGCGCACGCGCGCGGCGGCGCTGTCGGGCGCGGGGGGCGGCGCGTACGCATCCGCGAGGAAGGGCGGCTGACCCGGCAGCGCGCGCGCGGGGCGGTGCGCGTGGTAGGCGGCGCTCGCCTTCGATCCCGTCGCGATGGAGGGCGTCACGCGGAACGCGCCCGCCTGCGCGACGTAGACGTCGCGGCCGTTCACGAACGCGCGCCCGACGACGTCGTCCGTGATGCGGAGGCGATCGGTCTCTTCGCCGCTCTCGGCGTCGAAGACCGTCACGTTCTGGTGCGCCCACGGCACGAACACGAGCCCCGCGTGCACCGCCGGTGCGCCGACGGCGTGCAGCGCGTCGCGCGTCCAGCGCTCCGTGCCGTCTTCGAGCAGCACGATGCGCGAGCTCGCGCCCTCGCCGCCGCCCGTCGAGAGCGTGAACGCGGTGAGGGAGCCCTCGCCGTCGGCGCCGATCAGGTGACGCGCTTCCGTCTCGGTGGCGTAGACCTCGCGCCCGTCGCGGAGCGCACGCGCGACGACGCGCCCATCTTCGTCGGTGAGGACGAGGCGCCCGGCGACGAGCGGCACGCCGCGCGCGGCCGTGGGCACCGACCAGAGCGAGCGGCCCGTCGCCGTGTCCCACGCGAAGAGCCGTGATGCGGAGCCGCCCGTCGTGCCGACGACGACGCCCGGCGCCTCGCGCGGCGGTGCGCTCGCGATGCGGTCCGAGAGCGCGCGCACGCGGCCCGCGTCGCTGTCCGGGAAGGTCGGGGAGAAGGCGCTGGCTGCGCTGCCGCCACCGCAGCCGGCAGCGAGCGCGGCGACGAGGGGAAGCGCGAGGAAGGAGCGGAGCGTGCGGTGGAGGAGGGAGGTATCCATGGTCAGTCCGCAATCCGCATGGCGGCGTCTTCGGCCGCGCGCCGCACCGCGCCGCCCGCGCCGGGAGCCAGCGTGGCGACGTAGTCCTGGAGAAACATCTTGGCCCCGCTCGTCGCGAGCTCGGCGAGGCGGGCGACGACGTCGAGCTTGCTGCGCTCCGGCACGTTGTTGCGGGCGAGGATCTCGCTCAGCGCGGGCGTGAGCACGTCGAAGCCGAGGCGCCCGAGGTAGCCGAGCAGCCGCGTGATCTCCGTGGCCGAGGCGAGCTGGCCAATCGACGTCGAGGCCTCGAGCACATTGTGCTCGAGCGCGAGGAAGAGGCGGTCGACGCTGCCGCGCGCGCCGAGCTGTCCGAGCCCGATGGCGGCGGCCGAGCGGACCTGCGGGTCGGCGTCTCCGAGCGCGAGCGCGAGGCTCTGCTCGGCGCCGCGGGGCTTCAGCGCGGCCACGCCCTGCACGGCCTTCAAGCGAATCGCGGGACGCCGATGCGTGGTGAGCGACGCGAGCACGGGGCCCGCGGTCTCCTGGCCCGTCACCGCGAGCGTATCGACGGCGAGCTCGAGCAGGTCCGGGGGCAACCCGCGGCGGATGCGCGCGGCGATCGGCTCGACGACGTCGGCGGTGCCGCGCAGCCCGAGGCCTTCGAGACCTGCTTGGATGGTCGCGGCGTCCCGTGCGTCGAGTTTGGTGACGAGCTCGGTGAGCGCAGGATCGGCCGCCGGCGCGCTCGGCGCCGGTTGGGGACGGCGCTGGGCCGACGCAGGCGCCACGACGCTCCACGCCGCCGCGAAGCCGAGGATGAGCCAACACATGAGCGCGCCGCGCGCGCGACGGGACGAACCAGGCATCGAGAAACCTCCCGGGCGCGTGCGTATCGCGGGTATGGGCCGTCTTCAAGTCGGCGCGGGGCGCGTCGCGTCGCGGGGACGCGCAGCGCGGCTGCGGTGTCGTTGACGCGCAACACGATGGACCTCGGCGGCGCTGTGGCACATCCTCGGCCGTGCATCGCCGCCAGGCCTTCTTCGCGCTCGCGCTCGCGTGTCTCGTCGGGCTTCGCTGCGGGGCCGAGCAGGCGTCGGCGCAATCTCGCCCCGCGGCGCCGTCCACGCTGCTCGCGTCGACGCTCACCGCCGATCCGCTCGACGTCGCGCGGGTCGTCGCCCGCCTCGGTGACGATGCGGTGCTCGACGCGCTCGCCCGTGACGCGCCCGCGCAAAGGCTCGCTGCGGCGCGCGCCGCAGCGTTTCTCGGCGCGCCGGAGGCTGCGCTGCCGGGGCTCGTCGCGCTCGCTGCCGGTCGCGACCCGGACCTCGCGCCTGCGGCTGCGATGGCGCTCCTCGACATCACGCGCGCGCTGACGCCCGACGCGCTCGCGCGCCGCGAGTCGGACGCGGCGGCGCTCGTCGCTCCGCGAGAGGCCGCGCGCCGACTCGCGGCGGATGCGACGGCGCGTCCCGACATCCGTCGCGCAGCGGCGCTCTCGGCCGGCGCACTCGCCGCGCTCGCTCCCTGACGCGACGCGCGGTCGGTCGTGCCTGCCGCGGACGTGCGCCCGACTCAGCGCGCGTCGCCTGTGTCGCTCGTAGTGTCTGCGTCGCTCGTGCCCGCCGTGTTCGTCGCGTCAGGCGTGCCGAGTAACCCGGCAAGGGCCGCGAACTGCTCGACCGAGAGCGTCTCGCCGCGGCGCTGCGGATCGATGCCGAGCGCGTCGAGCGCCCGTGTCGCGGCGTCGCTGCCGAACGCGCGGCCGAGCGCGTTGCGCAGCGTCTTGCGGCGCGCATCGAACACGGCGCGCACCACGGCGCGCAGCGCGGGCGTCTCTTCGGCGCGCGGCACGGCGAGCGGTACGAGCTTCACGACCGCGCTCGCGACCTTCGGCGCGGGGTGGAACGCGCCGGGAGGCACGTTGACCACGGGCGTCACGGTGAACGCGCCCTGCACGAAGACGGTGAGCGCGCCGTACTCGCCGGTGCCGGGCGCCGCGAGCAGGCGATCGCGCACCTCGCGCTGCACCATCACGACCGCCCGCGAGAGCAGCGCACGCGCGTGCGTCAGCGTGCGCAGGATGCCGCCGGTCACGGCGTACGGGAGGTTCCCGGCGACCGCGATGCGCGCGACGCCGAGCTCCGCGGTGAGCGCGGCGTAGTCGAGCGTCGCAGCGTCGCCCTCGCGCACGCGGAGGCGCGGCGTCGGGAACTCTGCCGCGAGCACGGCGATCATCGCGCGGTCCTGCTCGACGGCGACGACGTCTGCGCCGGCCCGCAGGAGCGCGCCCGTGAGTGTCCCGAGCCCCGGCCCCAGCTCGACGACCCGCTCTCCCGGCGACGGCGCAACCGCCTCGGCGATACGCGTGACGGCGCTCTCAGAGATCAAAAAGTTCTGTGAAAACGAGCGTTTGGGGGCGAGCCCGTGGCGCGCGAGCACGCGGCGCGGATCCTCCCAGCGGGGGATGTCGGGTGGCGATTCCGGCGCCGGCGCGTCGGGCGGGCTCATGGTCACGCGGCCCTCCGCCCGAAGTGCGCGCGCGCGATGGCCATCGTCGCAGCCTCTCCCGGCCCGGGCACGACGACGGGCGCGCCGAGGCGCCCGAGGATGCGCGCGGCCTCGCGCAGACGCCGCTCCTCGCCGCGTCCGTAGGTCAGCGCCAGCTCACGCTCGAGCGAGGTCGCAGGCGAGGGCGCGAAGTGCCGCGCGTCGGGCGCGACGAAGAGCAGCGCGTGGCGGTGCGCGCGCATGAGCTTCACCGCCGCGACGAGCGGCTCGAGGTCGCCGAGCCCGTCGAAATCCGTCACGACGACGAGCGTCCGCGGCGCGCGCGCGTGGCCCGCGGCTTCGCGCAGCGCGGCGGCGAGCCCCGGCGACTTCGCGCCGTCGCGCGGATCGGCGCGGTACGGCAGCGGGATCCCGCGGGCGCGACAGAAGCGGCGCAGGAGCGCTGAGATGGGCGAGGGCGCGTGGATCTCGAGCCGTGCCGCCTCGCGCCCGGGCTCGCCTGCGAGCGAACGCGAGACGTGCGCGAAGAGCCCCTCCGTGTCCCAGCCGCTCGGTCGCTCCGGCGCGCCGAAGTCGATGCCGTCTTGCTGGCGCACGTAGCGCGCCACCGTCGCGAGCAGCTCGTCGTCGTCGAGGTCCGTGAGGTCGTGATCGACGACCTCGGTGGCGGCGACGAGCGCGTCGTAGATGCGCAGCAGCTGCGCCGGGCCCTCGCCGGGGGGCACGTGCGCGAGGATGCGTCCGTCGACGGTGATGAGCCCGACGCGATCGCCGGCATCGAGCGCGCGCCGGGCTTCGGCGGCCGCCGCCTCGATCGCGAAGTCGAGCTTGCGCCGCCCGGGAGCACCGCCACGCATCGTCCCGCTCACGTCGAGGACGAGGCAGCGCGTCTCCTGCACCTCGCGTTCGACCTCGCGCACCAGCAGCTTCCCGGCGCGCGCGCTCTGCCGCCAGGCGATCGTCTTGTACGGATCGCCCGGGCGCAACTCGCGCAGCTCGCGCAGCTCCGTGCCGCCGCCCTGCCGTCGCAATTGCGTCGTTGCGCTGCGCTCGACGGCGAGACCCGTCAGTGTGCGCGTCGCGCCGCGCGCTCGGGCCGCCGCCGCGGGGAGCACCTTGATGGCGAGCGGATTCGGGAAGTAGAGCGGCACCACGAACAGCCCGAGCGGCCCGCGCAGCGTCACCGCGAGCCCGTGCAGCACGACGCGGCCGCACGCAGGCGCGAGCAGCGTGAAGGCGAACTCCGTGCGCGCGCGGGGCGCGATGTGGAGCGTGTCCGGGCCGCCACCCTTACCACCCTCACCGCCATCGACGACGCGTGCCGCGTCCGGCACGATCGGCTGCAGCGCGCCGAGTACGAGTGGCTCGTCGCCGTGATGCCGCACGAAGCAACGCACGACGAAGGGCGCGCCGGGCGTGACCGCGCCGCCCGAGGCGCCCGGATCGCCGTGACCGAGCCACCAGGCGAACTCGAGCCGCTCGCCGCGCACGCGCCGCCCGATCGGCATCGTCATCGCGAGGGCGAGGGCGAGCGCTGAGAAGCCCGCCCCGGCGAGCGCCGCGACGACCGCGGAGCCCATCGCGAGCGCGATCACGAGCATCAGCGCGCAACCGATGAACGCCGCCTGCGCCGTGCGCGTCGGCATCGGCAGCATGGGGCTACCGCGCCTCGCGCCGGAATGGCACCTGCTCGAGCGCCTGCTTCACGAGCGCGTCGCGCTGCGTGCCCTCCATCTCGGCCTCCGGCGTCAGCACGAGCCGATGGGCGAGGACGTGGCTCGCGAGCGCCTTCACGTCGTCGGGGATCACGAACCCGCGCCCCGCGGAGAGCGCGCGTGCCCGCGCGGCTTGCACGAGCGCGAGCGACGCGCGCGGCGACGCGCCGAGGTAGAGCCGCGCGTGCTGCCGCGTGAACGTCGCGAGGCGCACGACGTAGTCGAGGATGTCCTCCTCGACGTGGACGGCCTCGACGAGCGTCTGCATCGCGAGGATCTCGTCCGGGTCGAGTACGCGTCGCATCGCGGGCGCGGGCGCCGTGAAGCGCCGCAGGATGCCCTTCTCGTCGCGCGGCGTGGGATAGCCGATCACGAGCCGCACGAGGAAGCGGTCGATCTGCGCCTCCGGCAACGGATACGTGCCGGCCTGCTCCACCGGGTTCTGCGTCGCGAGGACGATGAAGGGCGAGGGCAGCGGCCGCGTGTCGCCCTCGATCGTCGTCTGCTGCTCCTGCATCGCCTCGAGCAGCGCGCTCTGCGTCTTCGCCGGAGCGCGGTTGATCTCGTCGCCGAGCACGACGTTCGCGAAGACGGGTCCCTCGCGGAGTTGGAAGGTACCCTCGCGCGGCGAGAGCACGTACGTGCCCGTGATGTCGGCGGGCATCAGGTCGGGCGTGAACTGGATGCGCTTGAACGAGCAGCCGAGCGTCGCGGCGAAGGCCTTGCACAGCGTCGTCTTCGCGACGCCGGGCACGCCCTCGAGCAACACGTGGCCGCGCGCGAGCAGCGTGACGAAGAGCAGCTCGGGCACCTCGCGCGGGCCGACGAAGATGCGCTGCACCTCGTCGACGACCTCTCGCGCGCGCTCGGCGACGCGCACGAGGACATCTTCGCTGATGGGCTGGGGAGTCATCGCGCCGTCGGCGTCCTGTAGGGCAGCAGCGCGAGCAGCTGCTCACCGCGGCGCACCATGCCCTCGAAACGCGCTGCCGTCACGTGCGTCGGCGCGCTGCGCTCGTGCCGCCGCTCGAACGCGTCGAGGTCGAGCAGCAGCTCGCGCGCCGCCTCGATCTGCGCCTTCGTCGCGCCGCGCGCCTGCAAGCCGGTGAGTACGTCGCGCAGCACGGCGAGCCCCGACAGCCCGAGTCGCCGCACGATCTCGGCCTCGAGCTCGGCTTTGTAGACGAGCGCAGGCATCGTCAGGTCGCGCTTCCCGTCGCGGAAGTGCGCGACGCGTCCCTCGAAGCCACCTGCGTGCGCGGGCCGCGCGAACATCGCCGCGCCATCGTAGGGCGAGCGGCGGGGCAGGGCGCTCGCCGCGAAGACGAGCAGCACCGCGCAGAGCGTGGCCGCCGCGAGACGCAGGACCGGCGGCGGGAGGCTCGCGCGCGCGGCCTGTTCGAGCGCGCGGCGCAGGTCGTGGAGCGGACGATCCGCGCCGACCTCGCCGAAGCGCCCGACGATGGGCGTCCGCCCGCCGACGAGGACGAGGCGCCCGCTCCGACCCTCGGCGAGGTAGCGCACGAGGTTCGTCGCGAAGCGCCGGTTGCCGCGGAACTGCTGCATGTTGTTGATGAGCACGCTCGGATCGCCGAGCGTCACGAGGCGCCCCGCGCCGACGGCCCCGGCGAGCACGAGGGCGCTCCCACCGCGATCGAAGGCGAAGATCGGCTCGAGCTCGCGGTGCCGCACCTCTTCCGGGTGATTCGTCACGAGCGCGCCGACGCCCTCGCTCAGCGGGTGCGCACCCTCGGGGCGCGCGACCAGCAGCGCGTCGTTGCCGCGCAGGCGCAGCCCGGCCGCTGGGTCCGGGGCGCGGCGCGTGATCTGGTAGGCCGTGAGCAGCGCGGCGCCCGTGCCGTAGTCGTCGGCGAGCGCGGCGCGGCCTCCGGCCTTGAGGAAGGCGCCGATCGCATCGACGGGCAGCGGCGCGGTCGGATAGACGATCAGCAGGCCGTCGCCGGGGGCGAGCGTCCCGACGTCGAGGCGTGTCGGCGTCTCGACCCGGACATCGATGTCGCGGGCGGCCGCGACGAGCTGCGACAAGCCGTTCCACGCGTCACTTGCCGGGTCGTAGTCGGCGTCCGCGCGGACACGCCCGGGGGCGCTCATGCACGCGACGAGGGCCGCGAGGGCGGCGGAGATCGCGAGCGCGGTACGGGCGGGGGCGGTCACGGGGCAGGCCGAATCAGACGGCGAAGATAGCAGCAGCGGTCGGATCGCTCGCGATCGGCGTGGGTAGGGAGCCCCGCACGAAGAGACGCCGCGTTGCCCGTCGCGCGGTGGAGCGAGACTTCTCCGGAGCGCGATCTTGTCAGTGGCACTTCGATTGCTATAAAGATTTTCGGCTCGTCGCCCGTCTCTGCCTTGCAAGCGCGCCCGGGTCCCGCCCGGTCCGCTCGCCCGGTCCCGTTCGAGTTCAAGTCGCTCGCCCCGTCGTATCCCCGCCCGCGTTTCACGGTTCCCGTCCGGTCTCTCCCCCCGCCCCGGAGTGGACGCCATGCTGCCTCCCTTCATCATCGAGCAGATCCGACAGCGCGAAGAAGACGAGCGGCGCCGCGACGACCGGCCGCTGCTCGAGCTCCCGCTTCCCCGCCACGAGATGCCGCGCCGCTCCAGCGTCGATGACGACGCGTCGCGGGGCGAGCGCGGGGTCGTCATCATCGACCTGATGGGCTAGCGCCACGCCGCTCGGGGCGGCCGGGCTGGTTTCGGGCGTCACGGCGGGCGTCGTGCCCCCGCCTTCGCTCGGCGGTCGACGAATCGTCAGTTGCCGCGCGTGATCTCGCGCATCGCCGCGTGGAGCGCGTCGGGCTCGAAGGGGCGGCCCCCCGGCGAGAACGCGCCCGTCGTCTCGCGGACACGCAGCGCGTAGACCCGCCCACCGGCGACGCCGAGCACCTCGCCGTGCACGTCGCGCCCGAGGTCCGAGCACAAGAACGCGGCGACTGAGGCGACGTGGGCGGGCGACATCGAGTCCTCGCGGATGCCGGCGAACATCGGCAGGGATTCGGTGGCACGGGTCCGCGCCGTCGCCGCGATCGCGTTCACGCGGACGTCGTGGCGGCGCAGCTCCACGGCCGATGCGCGCACCAGTCCGACCACCGCGGCCCCGACCGCGCTCTGCGCCGATTGCCGCACCGTCCCGAAGAAGGCGGCCGGCCCCGTCAGGTGCACGATGGCGCCGCCCGCGCCGCCGTCCACCATCGCGCGAGCGGCCGCGCGGGTGAGCGCGAAGGCGCCGCGCACGTGCAGGTCGAGGAGCGCGTCGAGATCCGCGTCGTCGAGCTTCAGCAGGACGGACTCGCGCACGATACCCGCGCTCGCGACCACTGCGTCGAGCCGCCCGAAGGCGTCGAGCGCCGCCGCGACGATGCGCGCGGGGCCACCGGGCGCCGCGACGCTCTCCGTGCAGGCCTTCGCGTCGCCGCCCGCGGCACGCAGCGCGCGCGCCACGGACTCCGCGATCCCCGGCTCGGCGCCTTCGCCCTCGGTCTCGCCGGATAGGGTCGCGCCGTTGTCGCAGACGAGGACGCGTGCGCCCTCGGCGACGAAGCGCTCGGCCGTCGCGCGACCGATGCCGCGTCCGCCGCCGGTGATGATCGCGACCTTCCCGTCGAGACAGCCCATCGGCGCGAAGGTACGCCGCGCGCGGAGGCCGCGCACCAACGCGGCGCGAGGTCAGCGCACGACGGCGCTGCGCAGCATCACGTAGCCCTGACCGGCCGAGAGCGTCGTCCCGCCCGTCGCCGCCCAGTACATCAGGTTGCGCATGTCGCCGAGCGTCGTGTCGGCGAGCACGTCGCCGCCGCCGAAGGGCGCGCACGACACCGTCATGGTCGGCCCCGTGCCGGCGGCACACGGCCGCGCGCTCTCGGTGTTGTGGAAGAGCCCGAGGTAGTGCCCGAGCTCGTGCGCGAGCGTCTCGCCGAGCTTGGCGGGCGTGCCGATCGCCGACGAAGGGAACGACACGACGACGCCGCTGTGGATCGTGCCGTGCGTCGCGGGCGGCCCCGGGATCCCGCCCGCGATCCCGAGCGTCGTGAAGCCGTCGCGCGTGCCGTTGATGGAGTCGACGAGGAAGACGTTGACGGCCGTCTCCGTGCGCCCGGCGCTCAGCGCGAAGAGCTGCGAGAGCTCGCTCGTCGGTCCGTCGACGGTGTCGATGACGCGGTAGCTCGTGCCGGCGACGTCGGCGTAGCGGACGGTGCCGAGCGTGATGCCGCGCGTCGCGTAGGTGGCCTCGAAGGCGTCGAGGGCCTGCGCGAGGCGCGAACTCGTCGGGGCCGTCGCGGCGGTGAGGCCGCTCGTCGCGCAGAAGATGTTCAGATCCAGCGTCCCGCTCGCGATGCGGGCGCCCGGAGCGCGCTTGACCCGCGCGACGACCTCGAAGGTTTCGGTGGCGGTGTCGCCCGAAAAACGTTGAAACAGAGCGACGTTCACGCTGTGGCGACCACCCCGGAACGCGATGCGGTCGGCGGTGCTGTTCGGGATGAGCATGGTCGCGACCTGCTCCGTCTCCGAGGGGATCCAGCGCACGACCGGGTCGATCCAGCGGCTGATGTCGTCGATCGAGAAGAGCGTCGTGCGCGTGGGGGAGACGACGTCGATGAAGGTGACCGGGAGCGGCGTCGTCCCGCTCGTCTGGCGGGCGATCAGCGAGACGCTGACGGCGTCGCTCGGGACGGCGAACACGAAGTCGGCGGTGGTGCCGCCGGCGCTCAGGCGCGGCCTGCCGAGCGGGATGTCGAGGGTGCCCGTCGCCGTCGCGGGCGTGTAGCTGCACCCGGAAAACGTGCCGCCTGCGCCCGGCAGCGTGCGCCCGGGGAGGCACTCGTGCCCGCGCAGGCAGTCGCTCGCGTCGTCGCAGACCTGCGTGCATTCACCGGCGACGCAAGCGCGTGTCGCGCAGTCCGCGGAGGTGGTGCAGGCGCTGCCGAGCGTGCCGTCGGCGGTCGCGTAGTCGACGCAGACGGGCGTGACGGTATCCGGCGTCGCGTCGCCGTCGGTGTCGAGCGCGAGGGGCGCGCAGACCCGCGAAAATACGTCGCCGCACGCGACGGAATCGGTGCACGTCCGCGCGCAGACGCCGCCCGCCGACGGCGGCAGGCACACGAGCGACGCGTCGCAATCGGATGCGCCTGCGCAGGCCGCGCCCTCGCCGCCGACGGGGCGCGTGCCGCAGCGGCCCATCGTGCAGACGCCGCGTGCGCCGCAGTCGCTGTCGCGCGTGCAGGCACCCTCCGCGCAGCGCCCGGCGTCGCAGAGTGCAGCGTCCCCGCAGTCGGCGTCGGTGCCGCAGCGCGTGCGACAGGCGCCGCGGAAGCATTGGAGTGCGTCGCGGCCGCAGTCGGCGTCGGTGTCGCAGGGACCGAGACAGAGGCGCGTGCCGAAGAGGTCCTCGCAGAGGCCTTCGCCGGGGCAGGCTGCGTCCGTGCACACGGCCGTGCAGAGGCCGCCCGTGATGATGTCGGCGCAGCCGAGGCCGCCGACGCAGTCCTCGGCGCCGGCACAGGCGCTGCCGTAGTTCGGGGGGACAGGCGGTGGCTCGGGCGGGGGGGCGATCCGCGCTTCGGGCGCGCACGCGGGAAGCGATGCGGCGACGAGCAGGGCGAACGCGAAAGAAGAAAAGCGCATCGCGCCGGAGACTACCGGACGCGCTGCTGAATCACGAGCGGTTGCGCGGGCTGATCGCCCGATTCCGCTGCGGGCGAGTCCCCGGCAGAGGCGGCCGCCGGAACGGGCTGGCGGTCGAGCACGATGCGGGCCTGCACCGACCGCGGCGTGTCCGGGATGGACCCGGGGAGCCGTGCGCGCTCGAGACGCGCGCGGATGCAGGCGATGGCCTCCGGGGAGAGCCCGGCGCCGCGGACGGCGAGCCGCGAGATCGCGCCGCTCTCGATGACCGTCGCGTCGAGCTCGACGGTCAGCTGCGCGCGCCCGGCCACCTCGGCGACCGGGATGCAGGACGACACATCGCCCGCCTGTGCGCGCAGCTCGGCGCCCAGATCCCGGACTGGATGCGCCGGAGCGGGCGGCGCCGCGACGTTGTCGGTGGCCGTGAGGGGGGCTTCCTCGACGCGCACCATGGGCGTGCGGACCTCCCCGGGGTGCGGCTGCATCGGGTCGACCCACGCCGGCGCGGCGGCGACGGGGCCAGCCTGAGCCGCTCGGGGAGCCGCCGGAGCCGCGACGCCTCGCCCCGGAGCGATCCGCGGAATGGCCGGGGCGGCGGAGGTATCGGAGTTGATTTCTTCCGGGGGCCGCGCGCGCCGACAACCGCCCGCGCCGACGAGGACGCAGGCCGCGAACAGCGCGATGCGAAGCCCGCCTACCACGCTCAGGTGCGGGGAGCGCGCGCGGGCTCGGCGAGCAGGGCGCGCTCGAAGAAGTTCTGGCCGTGGAGCGCGGCGGCGACGGCCGCGATCTTGTCCGTCGGGACGCCGACGAAGGTGTGCTTGTCGCGGATGCGGATCCGTCCGATCTCCTCGCGCTCGAGCCCGGCCTGCTCGCGGAGGAGGCGCGTGACGTCGCCGGGGCGGACGTTGTCGCGGCGGCCCACGCCGAGATAGAGCGTCGCCATGCCCTCGTCTTCCTCAGAGGGGGCAGCCGCATCGCGCTCGGCGGGCGGCGCGGGCGTGCGCGTCGTGCGCTCCTCTTCGGCGAAGGCCGGATCCGTGCCCGGCGCGAGCACGGCGGTCGTCGTGTCCCCCGTGCGGGCTTCGGGCTCCCGGCGGCGTCGCGCGGGGCGCTCGCCTTCCTGCTCGCTCGCGGCAGCGCGTTCGGCCTGCGGCGCGCGCTCGACCGCAGGCACCGCGTCGTCCGCCGGGCGTTCCGCGCGCGGCTCGCGCACACGCCGCTCACTGCGCTCGGGTCGGTCAGCGCGCTCCGGTCGCTCGCTGCGTTCTGCGCGCTCGCTGCGCTCGGGTCGGTCAGCGCGCTCCGGTCGCTCGCTGCGCTCTGCGCGCTCGCTGCGCTCGGGTCGATCACCGCGCTCTGCGCGGTCGCTGCGTTCTGCGCGCTCGCTGCGCATCCGGCGCGGGGCTTCCTCGCGCGGCGCCGGAACGGGGGCGGGGGGCTTGGCGCGACGGGCGGCCGCGGCCTGATCATCGACGTCCTCGCCGCGCGCGCCGAAGAACGACGCGAGGAGCCCCGCGAGGAGCCGCTCGGCGTTCGCGTGCGTGAGGATGCGGCGGGCGAGGGCGCGATCGACCTCACCGGGCTCGCCCGGGAAGATGTCGGCGACCATCGCGAGGCGGTCGGCCTCGCGGCGCGTGCGCTGCTCGCCGGCCGAGGGCAGCGAGCGCTCGACGGGGAAGATCTTGTACTGCAGGCGCAGGTAGTAGAGCGCGCCGATCTCCTTCGGGCCGACGAGCGAGATCGCGGTGCCCGTGCGCCCGGCCCGGCCCGTACGGCCCGTGCGGTGGACGTACTGCTCGCTCGCGAGCGGCAGCGAGTAGTTGATGACGTGCGTGAGGTGCGAGATGTCGATGCCGCGCGCCGCGACGTCCGTGGCGACGAGGAAGCGGAGGCGTCCCTCGCGCGTGCGGAGCATGACCTTCTCGCGTTCGCTCTGCGGGAGATCGCCGTTGAGCCAGTCGGCGTCGAAGCCCGCCTGCTGCAGCTCCTGCGCGACGCGCTCCGTCTCCATCTTCGTGTTGCAGAAGACGATCGCGCTCTCCGGGTCTTCGATCTCGATGATGCGGCGCAGATCGCCCGTGCGGTCGAGGCCGCTCACGGGGTACAGGAAGTGCGAGATGGTCGCCGCGCCGACGGCGTCGCTCGAGAGCGCGACGAGGTGCGGGTCGCGCAGGTGGCGGTCCGCCATGCGCTGGACGTCGTTCTCGATGGTCGCGCTGAAGAACCAGGTCTGGCGCTCCTTCGGGAGCTTCTCGAGGATGGCGTTGAGCTCGCGCGCGAAGCCCATCGAGAGCATCTCGTCGGCCTCGTCGAGCACGAGCACCTTGAGGCCGCGCGCGTCGAGCGTGCCGCGCGTGAGGTGGTCGAGGACGCGGCCCGGCGTGCCGCTCACGATCTGCGCGCCGCTCGCGAGCTCGTGCACCTGCCGCTCCATCGGCGCGCCGCCGTAGACGGCCGCGGTGCGCAGGGCCTTGTGCTTGCCGATGCGCTCGATCTCGCGGGCGCTTTGCAATGCGAGCTCGCGCGTCGGCGCGAGGATGAGCGCCTGCACGCGGGGTTCGGCGACGACGAGGCGATCGACGAGCGGAAGGCCGAAGGCGGCCGTCTTCCCGGTGCCGGTGCGGGCCTGGACGATGAGGTCGCGCCCGCCGACCGCGGGCCCGAAGGACTCGAGCTGCACGGGCGTCGGCGTGACGAAGCCCATCTCGTCGATGGCGCGGCGCGTCTCGGGCGTGAGGGGGAGGCGGTCGAAGGTGGGCGGCGCGGACACCGGCGCGGCGGCGGAATCGAGGGCGGAAGGCGCGGTCATGGTTCTCTCTGGAGGGGAGCGCTAGGGACGCAGCGCGCGGAGGCGCGCGTCGAAGTCACGCGAGAGTTCGGTCTCTTCGCGTCGGTGGCGCACGAGCGACTGCTCGAGCGAGAAACGGTAGCGGGCGAGGGTGCCGTGGGCGGCGCGTGCGGCGTCGGCGTCGCAGCGCGGGGAGAGCGCATGGTAGCGCAGATCCCAGTCGGCGAAGAAGGCGTCGGCGTCGGCGGGCATGCTCGGGGCGGCCCCGGCGTGTGCGGCGAAGCCGTGCAGCTCGTCGGCCAGCGCGACGAGGCCTTCGCGGCAGGTCGCGGCGGGCGCCGTGGAGGCGGCTGGGGGCCAGAAGACGCGCTGCGTGATCGAGCGGACGGCGAAGCCGATCACGAAGGCGATGAGCAGCCAGTACACGATGACGCCCGCGAGCTGCCCGCCCGAGCGGCGCCCCGGGCGCGTGCCGCCGGACGAGCCTCCACCCCGGGCCGAAGCGCCATGCGCGGGCGCGACCGCCGGGGTTTCACCGGCGTCGGGGGACGCGTCGTGCGCGGGATTCTCGGTCGCGGTCTCGACCACCGACGGTGTCTCGTTCCTCGCGCGGGGGATGTCGATGATCGGCTGCGGAGTGCGACGCGCCGGGGCACAGCCCGCGCGGCGTCATAACGGCCGCGCGTGGGGCGGTCAAGGCTCGTGACCGGGGCGACCGGGCCGGATGACGTGCGAGCGATGGGCCGGGCGGGGGGCCCGCTCAGAACGGAAGCGCGCGGCCGCGCACGCCGCCCGCCGAGTCCTGAGCGGGATCGCTCCAGGCGATGAAGTACGACGGGCCACGACCGCCGACGGCGATCGCGGGCTCGCTGCCGCCCGAGGCGACGAGGAAGGCGTCGCTCGTCGAGGGCCGCTCGCGGTTCGTCGCGGGGGCGCCCGCTGCCGTGAAGAGCCGCGCGCGAACGCCGTCCGGGCCCGTCCAGGCGACGACGAAGCGATCGGCGCTGCCGGCGACCGCAGGTTCGCGCTCGCTGCCTGCGCCCGCCACGACCGGGAAGACGCCGCCGACCGCGCTTGCGTCCGCCGCGACGAGGATGGCGTTCAGGCCCGCGTCCGCGGCCGCGTCTTCGAAGGCGACGAGCGCGCAGGCGCCCGAGGCCGGGCACGTCGTCAGCGCGCCGATCGCGAGGCGCGGCTCGGGCGAGCCGGAGCGGGTCGCGAGCATGACAGGCGTGCCCGCGGTCCCCGCGGCGTCGATCGACTGCACGAACACCGACGCACCGGCGAGGTAGGCCACGAGGAAGCCCGAGGAGGTCGCCGCGACGGCGGGGCTGCGTCCGCCGGTCGCGCCCGTGCCGACGACGAACGCCTCCGTGCCCGCGCCGACCGCTGCGCCGGCCGGGTAGAGGCGGCCGCTCAGACCCGTCGGCGACATCGGGTTCTCGAACACGACGAGGCCCGCGCCGTCGCTGCGCACCGCGACGCTCGGCGCCGCCTGCCGGCCCATCGAGGCTGCGCCGGGCATGCTCGCGGGGGCTGCTTCCGTGGCGAGCGTCGCCTCGTTGCCGGCCGTGCCGCCCGCCGTCGGGGCGTCGATGCGGAAGCTGCGGACGCGCACATCGCTCGCCGGCTCGTTCGGGAAGGCGTCCTGGTACGCGAGCAGGACGCGTCCGCCGCCGACGGCCACCGACACGTCGAGCTGTGCGCCCGCGCGGTTGTCGGCGACCACGTCGCGGTCGAGGGGCGACGGCAGCGCGCGCCCCGTGTCGTCGAGGAAGCGCATGCCGAGGCTGAAGCCCGAGTTGTCCGTGCCGAAGGCGACGATCGCGCGCCCGGTGTCGCCTGCGCCCGTGCCCCAGCCGACCGCCGCGCCGCGCTGCACCGCGTCGACGTCGTTGAGGTTGATGGCGAAGCCCTCGGTCTGGCAGGCGGCGCTGCAGCCGTCGCCCGGCGTCGCGTTGCCGTCGTCGCACTGCTCGTCGGGGCTGATGATGCTGTTCCCGCAGGTGCCGGTGCCGGTGACCTCGCGCATCGTGATCGATACGCCCTTCGTGCCGCCCGAGGTGACCGAGTCGTTCACGCAGCCCGAGGCGATCACCTGATTGGGCTCGGTGGTCACGCGGTCGATGCCGCGGCCGCGCACGAGGATGGTGTACGTGCCCGGGGGCACCTCGACGCGCTGTCCGCTGCGCATGCCGAGCGGGATGGTCAGATCGACGACGGCGTCGTCGACGGGCGCGCCGGGCGCCGTGCTCGGTTCGGGAGAGACGCGGCCCGTCGCGGGATCGCAGGCGCGCTCGGGCAGCACGAGCACCCGAAGCTCGGCCGGCATGAGCGTCACACCATCGTCGAAGATCCCCTGCGGATCGTCGAGGCGCAGCGCGACGCCCCCGGCGGGCTCGCCGACGCAGGAGCCGAGGGCGAGCGCGCAGAGCGGCGGGAGAACGAAGCGGAAGGGAAGGAGGCGACGCGCCATGGCGCGCATCGTACGGGAGTCGCCCGCGGATCGGAAGCGCGGCTCAGGGCACGAGCTTGTAGCCATAGCCGTAGACCGTGAGGATGTGGCGCGGCTTGTCGGGGTGCGCCTCGATCTTCTTCCGCAGCTTCACGACGAAGTTGTCGACGGTGCGGTTCGTCGGGCTCGCCTCGACGCCCCAGATCTTGTCGAGGATCTCTTCGCGGGAGACGGCCTGTGCAGCGCGCTCGTGGAGCAGCTTCAACAACTCGACCTCGTAGAAGGAGAGGTCGGTGGTCTCGCCGCCGCGCGAGAGCGTGTGCCCCGCGGGGTCGATCGTCGCATCGCCGATCGCGAAGTTCGAGTCGTCGGGCAGCACGCGGGAGGCGCGACGCAGGACCGCGCGCACGCGCGCGACGAGCTCTCCCACGGAGAAGGGCTTGGTGACGTAGTCGTCGGCGCCCGCGTCGAGGCCGCGGATCTTGTCCGACTCGAGGCTGCGCGCCGTGAGCATGACGATGGGCACGCGCGGGTCGCTGCGGCGGATGTCGGCGCAGACCTGGTAGCCGTTGATGTCCGGCAACATGAGGTCGAGGATGATGACGTCCGGGTGCGCCTCACGCGCCTGATGCACGCCGTCGCGCCCCGTCGCCGCGTGCACGACGCGAAAGCCCTCGAACTCGAGGGTGTCGCAGAGGCCCATCGCGAGCGGGGCGTCGTCCTCGACGACGAGGACCGTGCGCGGCGCGGTCGGAGCGGACATCAGGACGCCGACCTACCGAGGTGTGCGGGCCTTGTCAAACGGCACCTGCGCCTTCCCCGCCCTCCGCGGCGGGCACGTCGGTGCGCGACGGCCTCACGCGCGGCAGGGCGAACGCGACCACGGCGCCGCCGCCCTCGGCCTGCTCGGCCCACGCGCGTCCGCTGTGCGCTTCGGCGATGTGCTTGACGAGCGAGAGTCCGATTCCGGAGCCGCGCGCCGTCGTGCCGCGCGCGCGGTAGAAGCGCTCGAACACGCGCTCGAGATCCTTCGCGGGGATGCCCGGTCCGCGATCGCGCACGCGCACCTGCACCTCGCGCGGCAGGCCCTCGACGGTCACCTCGACCGCCGAGCCGGCGCCGTACTTCACGGCGTTGTCGAGCAGGTTGATCACGGCGAGCAGCACCGCCTGCTCGTCGAGCGCGACCGGGTCGAGCGCGCCGTGTCGCTCGAGGTGGACTTCGGTGCCTTCCTGCTCGATCCGGTAGCGGAAGGTCTCGATGGCGCGCGAGACGACCTCGCCGACGTCGCGATCGCGCAGCGCGTAGCGGATCTTGCCGCGCTCGAGGGCCGCGAAGTCGAGGACGTTCTCGATGAGCGCGGTCAGGCGCTCGGACTCGCGGCAGATGATCTCGAGGTATTCCTGCTGCTTTTCGGGGCTGCGCACGCGCTTCGTCAGCAGCATCTCGCCGAACATTCGCACGACCGAGAGCGGCGTCTTCAGCTCGTGCGAGACGTTGGCGATGAACTCGCTCTTGAGTTCGTTGAGCCGCCGCTCCTGCTCGGCCGCGTAGACGAAGAAGACGAGCCCCGCGAGGATGATGAAGAAGGAGAGAACGATCAGGCCGACTTCGTTCACGCGGCGCGAACGACCGCGCTGTTCGAGCAGCGGCGCCTGCTCGGGCGCGACCTGGAGTCGCCACTGGTAGAGCGTCGTCGGGAAGCGGCGCCCGACGAGGTAGGCGCCCGCCCGCGC
>Ga0172372_10002802_pt1 | contig 26152 bp, 13 predicted proteins | sample LakKiv5m_2_FD_114544 | JGI IMG/M metagenome (GOLD analysis project Ga0172372, IMG submission 114544) | Freshwater microbial communities from Kabuno Bay, South-Kivu, Congo - kab_092012_9.5m | ecosystem: Environmental > Aquatic > Freshwater > Lake | place: Democratic Republic of the Congo...
GAAATAAAAATCACTTTCAACACAGCCGATGCGATCATCGCAGCGGCGAAATATTAAACCAGGGACACATTTCCATTATCCACCATATTAAACCAGCGACGTTATCTATAATTCTGAAAATCCTGTAAATCCTGATCCAAAACCGACGCCCCTACAATGGATCCAAATTATCTGTGAAAATATCCTCTGTTTCATCAATGTGTCCAAAAGCATAATCCATCTTTTTGCGGTCAAACTCCCCTTCATTATTGGCAATCCAGATGGTAGCCACGCCGTTTCCAATAAAATTGGTAATGGCACGGGCCTCTGACATAAATCGATCCACCCCCAATAATAAGGCTAGTCCCTCGATAGGAATAACGCCATTCATAGCGGTCAGGGTAGAGGCAAGTACAATAAATCCACTTCCCGTAACCCCGGCAGCACCTTTTGAGGTAACCATTAAAACACCAATAATGGTTAGCATTTGGCTGTAAGAAAGATGAACGCCGTAAATTTGAGCAAGAAAAATGACTGCCATAGATAAATAGATGGTAGTTCCATCCAAATTAAAGGAATATCCCGTGGGAACTACTAATCCAACGACAGATTTTGAGCAGCCCATTTTCTCCAGTTTTTCCATTAGATTTGGTAAACCAGCTTCTGATGATGAGGTACCTAAAACGATTAATAATTCTTCCCTGATATAAGTGAGAAATTTCCATAACCGGACCTGATATTGTTTTAAGATAAGACCAAAAATGGCAAAAATAAATATGGCCATCGTTACATAAACGGTCAACATTAACTTACCTAAGGGCAATAAAGCGGCAACGCCATATTTACCAATCGTAAAGGCCATACCACCAAAGGCTCCCACTGGCGCCAGTAACATAACCCTGTGAAGCCCTTTGAAGACATATTTAGAAGCTAATCCAAGGTAGGAAATTAATTTTGTGGCACGTGAAATCTTACTGAGGATTACACCAAAGAGAATAGCAAAAACAAGGACTTGTAAAGTAGAATTATCCATAAAAAATTGCCACCAGTTAAAATCAGCTGCCTTTTCTTTATAAGCATCAATATCTTTGGTGGCAGTGGCAGTATGAACAACACCTTTTCCAGGCTGAATAATATTGGCCACTACAATGCCTATAATGAGTGCCGCTGTTGTTACCACTTCAAAATAAATCAGCGATTTAAAGCCTACCTTCCCCACTTTCCTGAGATCTCCCATGGAAACGATACCCAGGGTTATCGTTAAAAATATAATTGGATTAATAAACAATTTTACCAGAGAAATAAAAAAACCGCCGAATGCCTCGCTTAAGGTCTTACCAATTTTCAATTCCTGACCTAAAAAACGACCCTTCAAATCATCGGGAAGAATTTGCTTTAAAGCAATTTCAGGAAAAAAATGTCCCAGTAAAATACCACAGGTGATGGCAGTCAATACCTAGAATGTAAGATTTGTCAATATTTTTTTCATGTGAAGAATTAAAGGTCGAATTAAAATTTATAATCTTTAGCGTACCGTTTAGCTAATTGAAATCAATCTAATCAATTACCTCGGAAAAGCATAAAACAAGGAAGGAATAATGGTGTCAAAACCGTTAATGAAACACTTTACCCAAAACATGTTTTCCTACGGAATTTCCCTGAATCTGTCCATTTTTAATAGCATCCATAAAGTGTATGCCTCCGTAAAATCTGGAAATACCAGCCTCCTCAGCTGCTTGGTCAAAAGAAGAATAGGTTCTTGCTTTTAGTCCATATCGCTCTTCTACCGTATCGGTATAAGTAAATGCTTTTCCAAAAAAATGGGTAAGTATGACCGCGGAAACAGAAGAAATCGTCGAATGTCCACTCAAATATTCCGGAAAAGGAGGCGTTTGGAGAAATGGAGCCCATGCTGGATCCAGGAATTTTCTAATAGCCGTCTCTGGTCTGATACGGTTACTCCGGTATTTTTCGTCCCAGCAACTCTGAAATCCGTCCATCAGTCCGATAGCTAAAACCGTATTCACCTGAATTGCTTTTGAAAAAGATACTTCAACCTTCCTGCAGGCAATATTTGCAATACCCATCCAATGGGCCCCTGGTGAAATTTTCTTCATTCCCACCATTAAATGGCCATTGTCAAAAAGTGCAAAAGGATTACAATCCCAAAATGCAGCTATTTCTTTTCGCTCCTCATTGAGATCAAGTTCCTTAATTTCTCTCATCAATGCATAAAAAGGTGCCTTTTTATCTGCTGAAAAGGGAATCGGAGGTTCGGGTTTAAACTGATCTGGCTTTTCTAAGGTAAAAGAGCGGATCGTATTAAAATATGGCTCAACCGGTGGAAAATATCCGGGCGGTGTGGGATACCAGGTTCCCTCTTCCTGTTTAGGTGTATATCGGGGTAATGCACTCATCTTATTATACCTGTCCGCTTTGGCATACCTTAAAATCTGCATACTTACATCTTTTGCCAGCGCCTGCGATTGATTCATTACTTCCCTGGAAACACCTGTCCTAAGTAAAGAATCAATCCATTTTTCCTCAAATTCCGAAATTAATTTTCCGGACGGTTGTAGTACCTTAGCTGTCTCATAAATAGCGAGTAAGGCAGAAATATCAGTATTTATTTTTTCAATTCCCTTTGATTTGACTATGTTAGGAAATTCATTCAATTTACCTTCCATCGAATGAATGGTACTGTCTTCAAGTGCCAGCACTTCATGGGCAGCCAGACAAGCGTAAGAAAAAAATCGCGCTGCCAGGGGAGGATTCGTTACGTCATGAATCATGACCTCTGTCATTTGTTGAATAACCATCTCTACATCCTCTGGTTTTAAGTCAACTATGAGGGCCTCCTTCCTGGTACATGCAAAACTTGCCAATAAAAAACAAAGAATCATTAGTTTTTTCATTCCTTCAGGTTGTACGAAACTATTTGCTTATTATGAATACCAAAATACCATACATTCCCAATATTTAATACACTGCGCAAGTCACCCTTTACCTTTATACCTGTTTGAAATTGTGGTATCATTTTAAAATTGCCTTTTCCATTTCCTTCTAATAAAATGCCATAATTGGCATCATATCTACCAAATTTTAATCTGGATTGATATTGATTTCCCCCTAAAAACAAATCTTTATGCCCATCCTTGTTGTAATCAAATGCGTTAATGACAAAAACGGGAGAAGATTGCACTTCTATCGGTAAGGTTATAGGTTCAAATTTATTTGATTTGCCAAGTAAAAAGGCCATCGTTTTTAATTCCGTTGCTTCCAGCACAGAATATCCCTTCCTTTCAGCAGGTGTAAATATTTCCTCAATGGTAGCATTTGCATAACTTTTGTAACTGGGGAAACGGGTTCTAAGCATACTTACCTGATCCAGCATTTCATCTCTGGTTACAAAAGGATAACGCTTTCCCTGCATATAAAAACATAAGACAGGATCCGTGGAACCATTTTCATCAAAATCTTTATAGTAAAGGGTAGCAGGTTCTTTTCTGCTTGCTTTCAATTGGGTATTTAGTCCCTGATTGCCAACCACCAAATCTGGTTTTCCATCGCCATTTAAATCATCAACCAATAATTTATTCCATAAACCAGCTTGCACTTCATCGAAATAATTGGTCGAAATATCTTTCCATACTCCTTTTTGCCTTCCCAGGATTGTGACTGGCATAAATTCACCAACTAATATCAGCTCTACCTGCCCATCACCGTCCAGATCTGACCAGGCAGCATCAGATACCATGTGAGTTTTCATGAGATCAGGGAAAAGAGTTGCCGTTTGATTCGTAAATTTCCCCTTTCCATCATTTATTAATATTTGACTGGAAGCTGATTCGGGATACCGACCTGGAATTACCCGACTTCCAACAAATAAATCAAGACTTCCATCGCCATTTATATCAGCAGCCCGAACACAACTTTTAGCAGCCTTTGTGGTCGTCGGCAATTGATTATCCTTTCGTAAATTTCCTTTTCCATCATTGATATACAATCTGTCTTTTAGCAGTGCATCTCCCGTTGAAAAATTACCATATCCCCCACCAGTTACATAAAGATCGGGAACATCATCACCATTAGCATCAAAAATCAATGCATCAGTATCACAATGTCCGCCATCTTTTTCTAAAACAGCTTGAATAGATTCCTTAAATCCTCCATTCTTTTGTTGAAAAAAAAGTTTACCGGGCCGACTTTCATCACCCCCAACATAAATATCTTCCAGTCCATCTCCATTCATATCCCCTTTGACCAGGCAAGGTCCAACGGCAGATAGCTGATTTGTCAATAAAGGTTGTCTTTTAAAATCATTAAAAGAAGCGAAAGACAAAGGCATTTTCAAGGGTGAATTTGCCAGAGCGAATATCGTGGCAGATCCTTTTTGTTTAGGCTGCAATTCAGGAAAAGCAGATTTTTCATACAATGTAATCAGCTGATTAACATTCATTTCACGTAATAATTCCCATTTTCCACTTAGCCATTCAATCTTAATACTATCAATTATTTTCCTTTCACCCAATCCAAAATGTACGATCGGAGAGACACTTGATTGATAACCCCTTGTCGGCATTTGCTCAGCAAATTGCAACATATCTCCTTGATAAACAGTTATTTTTGCACCGTGACCATTTCTATTAAGGCCTTCCCCAACCAATTTAAGCTTTAAAAAATGATTTTTGCTTATATCCGTATTATTCTGATAAATGGAGGCAGGTGCATTAATATTATTGACAATCAAATCAAGATCTCCGTCATTGTCGAGATCAGCATAAGCTGCACCATTACTATTTAAAGGCTGATTAAAACCCCAGTCGTTGGTTTTGTCCAGAAAAGAAAGCTGGCCATTATTTTTAAAAATATAATTAGTCACATTGGAAGAAGGAATTTTTTGGACCAGTTCCAGAATATTTTGTCTTTGTATATTTCCCTGATTATTTTGTATGTAATCCCCCATATATTTCAGGAAATCAAGATTGGTATAGTCCCTTAAATAACCATTGGAAACGAATAAATCTTTATACCCGTCATTATCATAATCGGCAAAAAGAGGTGCCCAGCTCCAGTCAGTATTTGAAATACCAGCCAGCTGCCCCATTTCGGCAAATGCCATTTTACCATTTATTTCCCCTTGATTCACATGCAACATATTTCTCATATATTGATATCCGAACCCCACTTTAACGTTAAAATCGAATTTCTCATAATTATCAGGAGCCATCAATAATTTCTGCCGTTCATTGGTTTCTGGAAGCATATCGAGGGTAAAAACATCCATCAAGCCATCATTATTTATATCAGTGGCATCACTTCCCATAGAAAAATGAGAAGTATGACCCATCATGTCCTGAATTTCATTTACAAAGCCCCCTTTCTTATTATTGATATATAAAAAATCGGGGATGGCATAATCATTGGAAACATAAATATCCATCCATCCATCGGCATTATAATCAGCTATAGCGGCACCAAGTCCGTACGATAAGGCAGCACTTTGAATGCCAGCCTGTGACGTTACATCCCTAAAAAAGGGTAGCTGGTCAGGTTGTAAATCCTGTCTGAACAACCTGGCACCATTATTTGGATCATCCATCTTCAATATGGATGCAGTGGAAGCTTCATCCAGTACTGGTAAGGACTGCGGATTATGATTCAATAGAAACATATCCAGATCACCATCTTTATCGTAGTCAAAAAAGGAGGCTTGTGTACTGGTTCCATAACTATTTAAACCATAAGCTGCTGCCATTTCCTGAAAAGTCACTTCCCCTGAAGAGGAAACACCCTGATTAATAAATAACTGATTTGCTCTTTTCTCTGGAGCTAAATTTCCTGAATAACAAACATAAATATCGAGCCACCCATCGCCATTAATATCCACCATGGTCGTTCCAGTTTTCCATGGGCCTTCACGGCCTGAAACACCAGCTGACAGCGTAATGTCCTGAAATTTCATATTTCCCTTATTCAGAAACAGCTTATTGCTCTCCAGATTACTGGTAAAATAGAGATCTTCCATGCCATCGTTATTGACATCTCCAACGGCGACCCCACCTCCATTATAAAAATATTCATACATCAGGACATTGGTATTCAATCCCTCTACAATCATATTTTGAAAGTTAACTCCTGAAACATCAGGATTCAGGGAAGTAAATAGTTGGTCTGCTGATAAGCCTGTTTTATCTTTGCCCTTACTGCAGGACATTGAAAAAAAGAGGAGGAAAAATAAAAAAGAGCAAAGAGTCAGATTAATTTTCATAGGGTTAGCATTCACTCGAGTAAAAAAAGGGACACAACGATGTTTCGCGATGTGCCCCTTAAATATATCAAAAAGTTTACTTAATCCTCAGGAATATTAATATCCCGGATTTTGAACTAATTTATTATTTCTGTTCATCTCATCCCTGTGAATAGGGAAATAATACATTTTATCCAGCCAGGCTCTGTTTTCCTTACCCGGGTCTATTTCAAATACCTTATAAGTGTAAGAGAAAGCAGAAGGATCGAATTTATATGGATTTGGAATATTCGCTCCTGCTTTTGCTATACCTGTAACGTTAATGCCATTCGCCTTTCTACCCAGGGTTGTTGGGGCAATCATCCAACGGCGGGTATCATGAAAACGTTGTTCTTCCAGATACATCTCCACGCGTTTTTCGTTACGGAATCTTTGTTTAAGTGCATCTCCCGTTTCTGTCAAAGCGGGCATACCAGAACGGAAACGAACTTTGTTCAACCATTGTAAAGCGGTTGCATGGTCTCCCAATTCGATTAAGGATTCGGCATAATTAAACACCATTTCAGTATAACGCAAAACAGGCCAGGGGATTTGCTGCCAGGTATTCTGGTCAATAATCGCTGGATTTGGATCTATAAATTTGCGGATATAGTAACCTGTATAACTGCCATTCCAGTCTTCAACAGAGCTTTTACGTGTATCCAAACCAAAAATAGTGGTTCCATTTGCCAGAATATACTGTCCGGTTTGAATCTGGTTTGCGGGATCTTTGGAAGCTACGTCAGAAGTACGTGGTTTCCATGGTGCCCCTTCATATAGGATAGAAGCATAAAAACGAGGATCTCTGTTAGTGTATGGAGCGGAAGCATGTTCTGCTTTATTCCAGTCAAACTTAGAACCGTCCATCATTTCATAATCATCTATCATCAATTGGACAGGAGTATTTCCAGCCCAGTTATGATAACCGTTTGGACCGTTAAACAGACCTTGTCTTCCCCCATTTTCTTGTTTGGCATTGATAAAATATCTGCCCAGCAGAATTTCCTTTTCGCCTCCATTTCTGGCTAAGGCAGCATTCATATAATTGGCCGTACCGTCAGCTGCGGAAACCGGATTTGTAAAATTAAGTGCATGGCCATATCCAGGAAGATCCAAAACTGCTTTAGCCGCATCTCTGGCTTTTTCCCAGCGGGCTTTACGGTCACCACTTACATATCCAACCAGTTCAGGTTTGGCATAACTGGCTAAAACAGATGATTTTGATTTTGCCGTTGGCATATCATGAAGATCACTGGCCGCATAAATGAGAATACGAGCTTTCAAAGCCAGTGCGGCTGCTTTATTGGCACGACCTGCAACCATCGCTTTTCCATCAAGTAAGGCAGCTGCTTCATCACAGTTTTTCACAATAAAATTGACGCATTCCTCCCAGGCATTTCTTGGGGAAAGGAAATCAGAATCATTCAAGGTAAAAGGTTTGTCGATAATAGGTACACCACCGAAATATCTCAATAACTGATGATAATAATAAGCACGTAAAAATTTAACCTCCCCTTTCATTCTGTCAACGAGGGCAGGATTAGTAAATTTAGGCGCCTCCAGATTACTCAGGGCCAGATTACATGCCCTGATTCTCAGATACATATTTCCCCAGCTAAGGGTACCGTTTATCCATCCCGGAGCGGCAGGATTAGAACGCGATTCTGTAATTGTTGTGATATTTCTGCCAGGGTGGGTAAAAATAGTTTCATCTGTTAAAGATGCGAGCATTTGCTCATCAAAACCTCCATTTCCAAAACCAGCATAGATTTCAGAAACGAAAGCTTCTGCCAACGAAGCGTCTGTCCAGACCGTTGACTCACCCAACTGATCCAATGGTTTCGTATTGACAAAATCGTCATTACACCCCAGGACAAAAAGAGATAAAAGTCCAAATATGATTTTCTTCATTTTCTTCATTTTTTTAATATTTAGAATGTCACGGTTACACCAGCGTTAACAATTCTCTGTTGAGGATAATATTGTCCTGTTGAACTACTGGATTCAGGGTCAAACGTGTTAAAGTCACTGATGGTGAACAAATTCAAGCCATTAAAATATAAACGCAGACTGGTCATCCCCGCCTTTTTAATTAAATTTTCTGGTAGGGTATAACCAATTTCCAGGTTTTTCAATCTGATATAATCAGTGCTTCTAAACCAGTAGGTGTTATTTGCTGAAAAATACTGGTCACTTCTGTTTGCTATACGCGGATGAACGCTGCTTGGGTTTTCAACCGTCCAACGATTATTATACATTTCAAGCAAATAATTTCCAATATTGCCCATTTCACCTGGGCTAACATATTGTTTTGCGCCTGCTGAACCCTGTAATAAAACATTAAGGTCAAATCCTTTATAGCTTGCAATAACACTTACGCCACCCTGAAAGGTAGGAATGTTGTTAAAATCAGTACGAACCTGATCATCCGGGGTAATTTTACCGTCCCCATTATGATCCTTATACTTCATATCCCCAGGGCGAAGGGTATTTACGATAGCGCTATAGCTGATTTTCTCAGCATTGATTTCTGCCTGATCTTTAAATACACCATCATAAATATAAGCCTGGATCGTGTACATAGGTCTTCCGGTAGTTCTTTGCCATTCAGGAGCACCAGGCGCTTCATCCCAGAACAAAATTTTATTTTTAGCATATCCACCATTCAGGCTGATATTAAAATTGAAATCACCCACACTGGAGCGATACCCAATTAAGGCATCAAATCCTTTATTCTCTACTTCTCCAATATTTTGAGCCGGCAAAGTCAACCCAGTTGATTGAGGTACAGATGCATTTTTAACCCAAAGGATATTGGTACGTCTGTTATTGAAATAGTCAAATTCAAAGGTAACTTTATCATTAAATAAAGCACCTTCTATACCAATATTGGCGTTTGTAGCCACCTCCCAGGTAATATTGGGGTTAGGGATTCTTGCTTCAAATAAAGTTTTTGTCTCTACATTTCCGAGAATATAACTTCTGAAACCGTAAGTTGATAAATACTGATAAGTAGCAATCTGATCGTTACCCATCTGACCTAATGAACCTCTGAGTTTCAAATAATTTATAGCCGGAAATGATTGCATGAAACTTTCCTGAGATATAACCCAGCCAGCCATCACACCAGGGAAAAAGCCATATCTGGTCTCCTCAGGAAATATATCAGATCCATCATAACGCCACAGGAACTCAAGTAAATATTTCTCCTTATAATTATAGGCCATACGACCAAAATAATTCAAACGAGCTCTCTTTGAAGCAACGCCGCCATTATTTTTTTCAAGATCACCACCTGCGAATAATTGATCCAAAGCAGGGGAAATGAAATATCTGCGAAATGCATTGAAGTTACTGGCATCGATGGTTTCCCGGTTTGAACCCGCCAGAACGGTTAGTTTATGATCGCCAAAAGTACGGTCATAATTTAACACACCACCCAACAGGATATTGAGTTGAGTTGTATTTCCCATGGTTAATCTGGGTTCAGCAGGTCCCCTTTTAGCCGCCACAAGGTTTGGCGTCACCCCATCTGCTGCAAATCCGGTTCCTCTTTCGTACAAAATCCATGGGGTTTCCCAACGTTTGTTATTCTGATTTAATTTATCAATCGCAGCATTACCGGTAAATACCAATCCTTTGATACCAGGAATTTTAATGTCCAACTGACCATTTGTCTGAATATAATCTCTTTTATCATCATCGTATCCTGTTGCATTGGTAGTAATAACTACAGGATTTTCACCATTTTCAATATCAGGACCCGGACGACCGTCAGGCCAGTAAGCAGGCTGCTGTGGTTTTCCTCTCATCAACATTCTAAAGATAGCACCGGCCCCTTTGGTTGGGAAAAATCGGTTTTCCTGACGTCCCAACATACCTATATTAACATTAATGAACTCGTTAATTTTAGCGTCCAGATTCAGACGAAGATCATATTGCTTATAACCTGTTGCCGAATTGATGTAATTTCCATCCTGATCCTGGAATCCCAATGAAGCCAGATACTTTAAGTTCTCTGTTCCCCCTGTCATTTGAAGATTGTGGCGTTGCTGAGGAGACCACTTTTTAAGCGTTTCTGCATACCAGTCGGTGTTAGGGTGTGTCCAGGGACTTGAACCATCCTTGTACTTCTGAAAATCACTGGGTTGGAAAGGTGCTTTTCTAATCTGACCGTTTGGTCGGGTAAATGATCCAGTCGATTTATAAGCTGCTGTAGCTGCCGCCCATTCACTGGCTGGTAATCCATAAATATCCAGATCATTTAGCATTTCTGTGTACTGAGCCGCATCTGCCAATTTTGGAAGTTGGGTAGGTTGAGAATAGCCCTGATTGAAAGAATAACTAAGTTCTGGTTTACTTACTTTACCTCTTTTAGTCGTAATCAGGATAACCCCATTTGCCGCACGCGCACCATAAATTGCTGCTGAGGCATCTTTTAACACAGAAATTTTTTCAATGTCATTTGGATTTAGCCTGTCAAGACCACCCGCTCTGGCAGGAATACCGTCGATAACAATTAGGGCATCGTTGTTATTCAGTGTATTGGAACCACGAATACGGATACCAGATCCGTCATACCCTGGTTCTCCACTTCTGTTTACAGCAACGACACCAGCCATACGACCTGCAATAGAGTTAGATACGTTCATCGCAGGTGATTTTACAAGCTCCGAACCTTTTAAACTGGATACGGCACCTGTAACGGTCTCCTTTTTCTGGATACCATAACCAACAACCACCACTTCATCCAGAAGTAACTGATCTTGTTCCAGGGTGACATCTAATTTGGTTCGACCTCCCAATGCAATTTCCTGGGAAGTAAAGCCAGTGTAAGAAAATACCAGCGTGGCATTCCCATCAGGAACTGAGAGGGAATAACTGCCGTCAATTTCTGAAACCGTTCCCTGAACGGTATTTTTTACCAGGATACTTACGCCAATCAATGGTTCTTTGTCCTTATCCAGGACAACTCCGGAAACTTTGATTTGAGCAAATAATCCCAATGGCAGGAAAAAGGTCATTAAACAAACTAGTTGAAGGACCTTTTTGATTGGTTTGTTTTTTTCCATTCGTTTTAAGTGTTTTTTATAAAAAATAATACCACCAACAAGGTAGTAATACTATTTTGAAATTACAAGAAACACTTAATTTTTATTTTGTTTTTTTAATGACAAACATATAAAAAATTAATAAGGAGAAGGGCTAACAACCGTCCAGCCTCCATCTATCACGAGCGATTGTCCGGTAAGATGTTTTGCCTGATCAGAGACCAGGAAAAGTGCCGCATTTGCGATATCCTCTACGGTTGCCGGTTTTCCCAATGGCGTAATCCTGGACCAGGTTGCCAGATAATCTTCATCCTGAAGGGTTCTTTCCGTTAATGTGGCACCGGGAGCCAGGCAGTTCACATTGATTTTATATCCGGAAATTTCTGAAACTAAGTTGCGGGCAAGCAATTCAATAGCTGCCTTGGTCATACCATAAGCACCCAGATTCTTATGTGCCTGATGGGCAGTTACGGAGGATAAAAATAACAGGGAGCCGCCCGCCACCTGTTCTTTCATAACAAGAGTGGCCTGTTGGGCCAGAAAAAAGGTGCCTCGAAGGTTCACTGCCATTACCTGATTAAAATCGGCCTCGCTATAGGTCAGAAAATCTCCAAAAAGGGTAATACCTGCATTGGCAACAGCGATATCGAGCCTGCCTTGTTCCTTTTTGATTTGCTGGATAAATGAGGTGATTCGTTCCACTTCACTCACATCGCCAGGCAAGGGTACACAATGTCCACCGTCAGCCTGTATATTTTCGGCCGAACGTCGTGCCAGTGATTCATCGCGGTCATTTAAATAAACAACAGCTCCTTCCTGAACCAATTGCTTAGCAATTTGAAGTCCAATGCCTTGACCCGCACCGGTGATAAAGGCTACTTTCCCTTGAAAATTATTTGTCATTATCGATTAACTTTTCATCCGTTATATAAAATTTAGCTATAATATGAGGCAATGCAACGATCATATAAAAGGGTAAATTAATCAGTCTTAATGATTTACCATTGAGGTTTTGAACTATATCTACCCTATATTTTCCTGACCATACTCTGATAGCCAAATCATGATTTGCATCGAGCATAAACTGATGTAATGATTTCAAATGCGCATTATGCCCGGATTTCACTTCCACGGGAAAAACAATGCCATTCCAAACATAAACAAAATCAACTTCTGCTGTACTTCCCCTTTTATTTCTAACCCAAAAATTATTTTTCCTACCCACTTCAAAATGTAATGCGGTAAATTCCTGGGCTACGATTTGTTCAGCTGCTCTCCCTCGCCAGGTATCCAATAAATCTTTTTTTAAGATATATTCCCTTTGAATCCCCGCAGCATAATTTACCAGACCAACATCGAGCCAAAATAACTTTGGTGCTTTTTTCAAATCAGAAATAACCGGCATTAATACACTTGTCGTCGGATAAACCAATGCCAGAAGCATGGCTTTAGATAAAGTACGCAAAGCCTCCCCTGTCTCTCTGGCCTGATATGCCGATGAGGCAAAGCCTCCAAGCGTAATCGTTTGAGCTGAAAAGGCCCAGCCATTTTCAAGAATATGACGAATTACATTGGCTTGCTTATTATTTTCCGCATATTTTTCCACATCGTTTTTATAGCCATTTAACAATGAATTAAACACAGAGGATAATCCTAAAATATCTCTTTGATTCACATAATCAGCTATAACTTCCGGCATGCCTCCAATTAAGGCGTATATGTTAAAAAAATCCATGACAGTAGTATGAAAGGCATCAGGAAGTTCTCCTTTCACAATAAGCGCCACAAACCTATCCTCTCCAATGGCTATTAAAAATTCAATGAATGAACATGGGTGCAACGCCATATATTCTACCCTTCCTACGGGTATTGAAATATGTTTATCCAACATTGTTTCTAATAAAGAACCAGCGGCAATCACAAAAATATCCGGCGTTTCCTCATAAAAATACCTTAATAACGAAAGTACATGTGCGGAGACCTGGATTTCGTCAATAAAAAGCAACGTAGTGCCTTCTTTTCTCGTATTATTAGTGTACAGGAATAAAAGTGGCAATAGATTTTTAACTTCATCCTTTGATTCCATCAAATCTTTTGCACTTGACTTCTCAAGATTGACATACAAATAATTGTCAAATTTTTTGCCAAACTTATGCACTACCGTAGTCTTACCCACTTGCCGGGCACCCCGTAAAATCAATGGCTTTCTACCCGGTTTAGCTGCCCACTTTTCTAACTCTACCTCTATTTGCCTGAAAAACATGTCTTACTATTTGATATTTAATTACTAATATACAAATTTAAAATGGAAATGTTTCATTGCATAGGTATAATTACGCTATTTTTGTATCATTGCATAGGTAAAATATTATAAATATTGCATCATTGCATAGGTATAATCTATACAAGCCAATAAAAAGCAAAGCTAAATAGCTTATTTTTCCCTAAAACGAATCAGATTATTTATCATTCCTTCAAATAAAAAAACATGGAGGGGTAGCACAGCGAGCCAGTATAAACGACCCATCATGCCTTTGGGTCTGAAAGTAGCTGTTTGCTGTAAAAATGATTTTTGACCTCGTTCCACTATTTTAAACTCGAGCCACGCTTCTCCAGGTAAAATCATTTCCGCATATAGCAGTAATCTTTTTCTTCCTTTATCGGCGGCAAGTACTCGCCAGAAGTCCAGTGAATCACCACTATGAATATTGGTTGGATGCGTCCTTCCCCTTCTCAGTCCGACACCTCCCCAAAGCTTATCAATAAAACCTCTGAATTTCCATAACCAATTACCATAATACCAACCTCTTTCACCGCCAATGGACCATATATTAGACAGTACCTTTTCCTCTAATCCAGTAATTTCCTTTTCCTTAAAATCAATATTACACCCAAACTGGGGAATATTGGCAAGATCCAGCAAATTATAATCCATGCCACTGCTTGCCAGCGCATCTTTCCAGCTGGATACCACACTGTGCTGCTCAATTCTTTCAAAAGCAAGTTCCACAGCCTGTTTGTAGGTCATAGGCTGAATGCCCAAAATTTGTTGAAGCCTGTTATCCCTGGCAATTACCTCAATTTTCATGCTATTGACCAGATTAACTGCCAGTGGGTAGGAAGTGGAAGTTACAAAATATAACCAATAGGAAGATATTCTGGGACTCATCACCGGAAGGGTAAAAATATATCGTTGTAAACCCCTGCAGGAGGCAAATTGTAATAACATTTCCTTGTAGGTGAGAACATCAGGTCCACCGATATCAAAAACCTGATGATAGGTTTCCTCTTTTAACATAACCCCCTGTAAAAATCGCATGACATCGCGTACACCAATGGGTTGACATTTCGTTTTTAACCATTTTGGGGTTATCATAACCGGCAGTTTTTCTACCAGATCCCTGATGATTTCAAAAGAGGCACTGCCAGATCCTACAATGATTCCAGCTCTGATAACTGTAAGTGGGATTAATCCATTATTTAAAATGGATTCCACATTTTTACGCGATTTTAAATGGTCAGACAATTGAATTTCATTAGCAATACCACCCAGATAAACGATTTGCTTTAATTGGGAAGTTGCCACCAGTTTCATAAATTGTATCGCTGTTTTCTCTTCCAGTAAGTCGAATCCTTTAGTTGTTGACTGCATGGAGTGTATCAGATAAAAAGCAACATCAAGATCTTGAAATGGTAACAGAGGGAGGGAATCATTCAGGAAATCGATTTCCAGAAATGTAATCGAGGAATGATTAAATGGTTTTTCATCAGGGATTCTTTTCCTGTCCCGAACACAACAAATTACCTCATGCCCTTCCTCCAGCAACAATGGCAAAAGCCTCTTGCCGATATAACCTGTAGTTCCTGTAAGTAATATTTTCATCCCTCTGGGTTTACAAGGGAACAAATATTATGTAAAAGGGTTCAGGCTGATCCAAAGCCTCCGCCACCAGGTGTTTCAATATGAAATAGGGTACCCGCCTCTATTTTTCTGTTAAAAATGCCCGGCATAAATTCCTTATCTCCATTTGGATAAATAAAATATTGTTCCCCACATTGACCATTTTCACCTCCGGCTAAACCATAAGGAGGCACTGTTCTATGCTGACTTATAAAGGTTACAGAAAGAGGGGCTAAAAATTTTATTTCCCTGATGATACCATCCCCGCCAATTCGTTTTCCTTGACCACCGGACTGCTTTCTTATTTGAAATTTTGTAACCATAACCGGATAGCGAAACTCCATTTCTTCCAGATCTGTTAATCGGGTATTTGTCATGTGTTGATGAACAGCCGAGCGTCCATTGGCCGTTGAAGTAGCTCCGGATCCTCCTCCAATGGTTTCGTAGTAACCAAATTGATCATTTCCAAACAAGAAATTATTCATGGTACCTTGACTACAAGCGGCCAGACCTAAGGCCTTTAGCAAGGTATCTGTTAATCTTTGACTAATCTCTGTGTTTCCACCTACCACGGCAGGACATTCTTTATCATGATCGGAAAAATGTGGATGTAACAGACTATTATCGGGTAAAAGTATGCTGATTCCCCTTAAAAATCCTTCATTTAGGGGTAAATCGCCTGGGCACAACAATCTTAGAACGTAAAGTACCGCGCTGTAAACTATAGAAATATTTGCATTTAAATTAGCAGGATGCGGCCCATCTGTTCCGGTAAAATCGAAAAGGAAATAGTCGTTTTCCTTTGATATCCTGACTTTTATGGACATACCATCATCCAGCATTTCCCTGGCAAACAAAGGCTTTTGAATCACTGCATTCAATATGGGAGCGATTTGCTGCCAGGCAAAATGCTGAACCTTTTCCATGAAGTGATGAACCATTTCCAATCCATATTGATTTGTCAGATTCATTAGCGCCTGAGCCCCATATTGTAAAGACGCTATACCTGCATGGATGTCAGCAAGATTTTCTGAAATGCTTCGGGTTGGGAAAGCAGCCTTTTGAAGTTTATCCTTAAGCTCATCCCAGTGCCATACCCCATTTTTAGCTAAATAAAATGGAGCTATGACAACCCCTTCCTCATATAGGAACCGGGCATCGGGAGGCATTGAACCTGGTGTTTTTCCACCAATTTCTGCATGATGTGCCCGATTAATAACATATCCAATTAATTCGGATTGATCGGTAAAAACACCTTGAAGGAGTGTAATATCAGGTAAATGGGAACCACCATACGCAGGATGATTGGTAATAATTACATCCCCTTTCTGTAAGGGCATCAGATTAGTAACCAGTCTTGTACAAATGCCCAGAGAACCCAGATGAACAGGAATATGGGGGGCATTCACCAGTAAATTACCCTTCGGGTCAATCAAAGCACAACTGAAATCCAGTCTTTCCTTTACATTCACTGAAAAAGCAGTCCGTTGGAGTTGAACCCCCATTTCTTCGGCAATACTTTTAAATCGGTTTGTAAAAAGGGTTAATGCTACAGAAGCTATTGTCTGATTGGCATTAAGGCTGTCATTCCCTGTTTTACGCATAACAGCCAACCCATGACCATCGATAACACATTGCCAGTTTTTCCCGATAAATGAAGAAGAGGTTGGCATTAACAAAATAGCCGGCCCATGTATGGTTGCCCCTGCGGTTAATTCATCTCTGAAAAAAACAGGGTAATTGATGGCTGCATAATTATTATTTGAAAAATAGGTTTCGATGGGAAAATATTCCCTTGTTTTTTCAATCAACGGGGAATTCTGTTGATACTTTGTTGATAATCTCACCAATATTTTAACGAGTTCAATGTCTCTTTGAGTTGGAAAATACCCAAAAATCCTTTGGTATTCTTTTTGAAAAACATCGGATAATTGGCTGTAGTGCTTGGCCTGTATTTCCAGCGCGCTCTCTTGACCAGAAAATCTGAGAAAGTAAAAAACTTGTGGCGCGTCTAATTCATCCTGCAACATGCCAGCTGAAAAGAAATCCGTTTTACATGTATCTATTAATTCTGCCATCACGGTTGCTGCAAAATCTTCTGCAGCTTGCAGCGGCATTCTGATTTCTCTTTCCGAAAATCTCTCCATCTTTGCCTTACCTATGCCAAAAGCACTTAATATACCTGCGTCATAAGGTATTAGAATGGTATTTATGTTTAGCAGAGTAGCAATGGAGCAAGCATGTAAACCACCAGCTCCACCAAAAGCGAGTAAAGGATAATCTGCCGGATTAAAACCTTTTGACAAGGAGATAGCCCGGATAGCATCTGCCATTTTTTCATTACCTATTCTCTCCAGTCCCCTTAAAATATCAACCGCCTCGTGTTGAATACCATAAAAACTATCCAGTTCATCAATTAAATGTTGAAGTGCTTCCGATGCCTTTTCGGGAAAAAGGGGAATAGAGAAGCAGGATGGATCCATTTTCCCCAGCAGCAGATTCACATCGCTCAGCGTTAAAGGTCCTCCGGCACCATAACAAGCCGGACCAGGAAATGCACCGGCACTTTTTGGTCCGACCTGGAGTCTTCCCTGTTCAAAATAGCAAATAGAACCTCCGCCGGCAGCAACAGTTTCAATGGCCAATACCGGACTTTGAAGCTCCAGACCGTCCAGTTTAGTACTATACCGATAATCATAATGTCCGTCAAATCTGGCTGTATCTGTGCTTGTTCCACCCATATCGAGGGTCAGCGTTTTGCTGAAACCTGATTGCTTAGCGAGGGTTGCAGCACCGACTATACCACCGGCCGGACCGCTCAATAAACTATCCTTAGGGTGAAACAATGAAAGCGGAACCAAAGCGCCATCACTGGTCATTATTTGCAAGGTGCTATCCTTACTTCCCGAAAGAAGGGTACTTTCGACATCGTTTAAATAGGACATTAACAACGGATTCAGGTATGCATCAATAAGGGTAGTATGCATCCTTGGCAACCATTTCAGTGCAGAACTTAAAGAAGTGGAACGGGAAACAAACCGAAAACCTGCATCCAGTAAAGCTTTTTCCATTTTTTTCTCATGTACAGGGTTTTTGTAAGCATGAAGAAAGGAAATAGCCACAGCATCCCTGTTATTATCTTTCAGACCGGAAATAATGCGGTTCACTTCTTCATCCGTAAGTGCTGAAAGAATCTGTCCATCGGCCATTATCCGCTCTGAAACTTCCATCACCCTGTTGAAAGGAAGCCATGGATCAGGTATATCCAACTGGAAAAGATGAGGTCGCTGCTGGGTACCAATCTTAGGTAAATCTGCAAATCCTTTAGTGGTCAACAAGGTAACATTTGCCCCATTTTTCTCTAATAAGGCATTCGTTCCCTTAGTAAAGCCAAGACGTAAATGAATAGGTGGAAGTAAATCATTCAATCCGGTACAGGTAGCCATGCGCATTGCCAGCACCGGGGCTTCTTCATTTGCTGTGATTTCAAATTCTACCCCTTCTATCACCTGAAACAACAGGTTTTCACGAAGGGAAATTTCACCGTTTGTCAGGTAAGTGCTGTTGATTGTATAAACGCCAGCATGAGGAAAGGCAGGAAAGCGGAGTTGGTAGGATTCAAAAATATCTGTCCTTATCTGCCATTTTTCATTAATTTTCAACAGATTGGAACCAAGCACCTGCCTGATGCTTCCCCGAAGTACACCATGGCTTAGTACTTTTAACCGTATCTCATTTCCAAAGGGATCTATGGCCAGGCAATCTGTAAAGGTTCCCCCGGTATCAATCCATATTTTCCAATGCTTCATAAACATAATAAATTGCTAAAAACAAATCTAAAAAGATACTTCCTATTCTTTCCTTTTATTTAGATTGTATATTTACATAAAAAAGGAGGATGTCCAGACCAACATCAGAAATCGTACCTGAAAATGTTTTGCCATGGTGGGAAAGTGCCTGCCAATATGACAAGATTGGGGACGTTTATCATGCGGTCAAATTATTCAGACGAATAATAAGGGAAAATCCGGTTTGGGTTCCTCCTTATATCCGGTTAATACATATTTATCTTCAACGGGAAGAATGGAAACAGGTCTATGCCTTTAGTAAACGAGCGCTCTCCCTTGATGCGAGCCTAAAGTCTATATGGTGGTATTGGGGTGTGTCTGCCGAAAAAACGGGTAAGCTTACGGTAGCTAAAAGAGTATGGTCAAAATTCGGATTGCTGGAAAAAATCAAAATAAAAGAGCTTGTCTGCCTGAAAATATCGTATGATCAACGCTCGGAATTGATCTGGGCGCTTACCTGCGGTCCGGCAAAAGCTCAGATTATCAATATTCCCTACCCAACCAGTGGGTTTTGTCATCAGGATATTGTATATTACCACAGAATTTCTTCGGAATATCAGGTGGTGGGCAAAATAAAACACCCCATTTACCATATACTCTCCATGCAAAAACCATCTCATTTCAATACCTATTCTTGTATGTTAAAGGAAACAGGGGAGGAAGACCTTAAGAAATTAGGTGACTTATGTCAACAGGCGGGCCTGGGATTTGAGATATGGTCCAACAGTACCCGTGCATTGGGAAGTATAGATCGGGAGGAAAGTAAAGAATATTATTTTATTCATAATGATTTAGCAGAAGATGAATTTTTAATAAGTATGGCAGCCAGGAGGGAAGATCAGGTCAAAGAGATTTTAAATGCCTGGGAAATAATTACTTTAAAAATTTATACGGATTTCAAATCGTATGAAAAAAAGGGAAACCCTATTTCTAAAAAATGAAAACGAAGCAGGTTGTAATTATTGGGGCAGGCGTTGCTGGATTGGTAGCCGCCATAAATTGTGAAGAAGCAGGTTTTACACCGTTAATCATAGAAGCGGGAAAATCGATAGGTGGAAGAACCCAGTCCATTAAAAATGATAAATTTATACTGGATAAAGGGTTTCAGGTTTTGTTAACTGAATATACATCGGTAAAAAAATATCTCGACTTAAAAACGTTACATCTAAAATATTTCAGGCCTGGTGCCTTCATCTTTAGTGGCGTTAAGGATTATGAAATTTCTGATCCATTCAGAGAATGGTGGAAACTTCCGGAAATGATTTTATCTGATGTCGGCACTCTAAAGGATAAATGGTTAATTTTTAAGTTATCACAACATTTAAAAAACAAGCATGAGGAAACTATTTTCGATGGTAATGAGGAAACTACCTTCGCATTTTTAAAGGCTTACGGCTTCAGTGACCGCATCATCGACTTATTTTTCAGACCCTTTTTCTCGGGTATTTTTTTAGAAGACCAATTAAAGACGCCCGCCACGATGTTTAAATTTGTTTTCGGAAAATTCAGTAAGGGGCATGCGGCCATTCCAGAAAATGGCATTCAGGAAATTCCAAACCAATTACTGAACAAGTTAAAAGATACAACTATCTTACTGGATACCAGGGTGGAGAAGATCAACCAACGGGAGTTAATCCTCGAGAATAATGAAATGTTACCATTTGAAAAACTGATCATTGCCACAGATTACCGATTATTATTTAAAGAAACATATACCCAACCGCAATACAATCATCATATCCAGTATTACTTCAAGACAGACCGACCTCTGTTGGGCAAAAAGATTGGTCTTATAGCTGACCCCTCCGCTGGTTTTCAAACCGTTGCAGCTATAGGTGAGCTAAAAGGGGTTAAAAACCCGTCTGAGGGCTATCTATTATCTGTAACCCTTAAAGCAGAAACCATAAATGACCAGGTAGCCGCCTATAAATTAATAGATGATTTGCGTAAATATTTTAACATACCCACTTTACCCTTAACTTACCTGGGGCTTAATTATATCCGTAGAGCTTTACCTGTTTGTTCTGCCTTATATTTCAACAGACCTCTGTCAGATTTCCAATATGCAGAAAATATATTCCTTGCAGGAGATTATTTGTTAAATCCTTCCTTAGATGCAGCCATGCGTAGTGGTGAAATGGCAGTAAAGGCCTTATTATCGCAAGAAAGTTAGTTTTACTACCATAAATTAACTTATATATTGAATATTACTTATTTTTATGGCTTTTAATTGACTGATTAATTTTTTAATTAATTGTTCTTTTTTCATTTATAAACTTACTAAGTATGAAAATGATGCGTTTTACAATCACAGGACTTATGCTTCTTGTAACCATGGCGTTAATCGCCCAGACCATGGTAAAAGGAGTTGTCACCTCTGCTGAAGACGGGGAACCCCTTATTGGTGTAACCGTTTTAGTGAAGGGGACTAGTTCTGGTACTGCCACCGATCTGGATGGTAAATTTGAACTGTTGGCAAATCCTTCAAAAGATGTGCTGACCTTCAGTTACACGGGTTTCACAGCTAAAGATGTAACACTGAATGGTCAGACTATGTTAACGGTTACACTCGATGTTTCAGCCGCTTTACTGGATGAAGTGATCGTAACTGCTTTTGGTGAGTCCACCAGAGAGAAGTTCACCGGTTCGGCTGCTACTATTGGCGCCGAGCAGATTGCCCGTCGTCCAATCACTAATATTAGCCAGGCTATTGCTGGTTCCGGACCTGGTATTCAGGCAACTATTGGTGGAGGTCAGCCTGGTTCTACTCCTGCTATCAGAATCAGAGGATTTGGATCAATTTCTGGTTCCAATTCTCCTTTATATGTTGTGGACGGAATTCCTTATGATGCCAGTATTGCCAACCTGAATCCGGATGACATAGAGAATATCACTGTTCTTAAGGATGCCGCCTCTACTTCCTTATACGGATCGAGGGCCGCTAACGGCGTTATTATGGTAACTACCAAGAAAGGAGCCAAAGGAAATGGCAAGGTCAATGTGAAATACACGAGGGGTACCTCTCAAAGAGGTTTACCTGAATATGACCGTTTAGATGCCGCTCAGTACTATCCACTCATGTGGGAATCTTACCGGAATAGCTTAGTTTCCAGAGCTGCAAATCCTCTCACCTTAGCCGCAGCCAGTACCGATGCTTCCAGAAATATTGTCAGTTTATTAGGTTACAATGCCTTTAATGTTCCTGCAGGAGATCTGGTAAGTACCGACGGAAAATTAAATCCGTCTGCTCAATTGGTGTACAAGCCTGAAGATTTGAACTGGGAAACACCCTTGATAAGACAAGGCGTTCGTAATGAATTAAATGCCAACTTTAGTGGTGGAGATAATAATTCAAATTATTTTGCTTCATTTGGCTATCTCGAGGATAAAGGTTTCCTTATTCGTTCCGATTACAAGCGTTATAACGCGCGTTTACAATATAACAACAAGGTTAAGTCATGGTTGTCAACAGGCTTAAATATGGCCTATACCAACACTTTCTCCAACCAGGCAGATGCCAACGGAAATACCTCTTTTGTCAATCCATTCTTCTTCTCAAGAGGTATGGGACCTATTTATCCGGTTTACGCTTATGATCCTAAAAATCCAGGTCAGTATTTATTGAACGGAAACGGGGAACGTCAGTATGATTTTGGAAATATGAATGCACTCGGATTACCTAACCGTCCACGATATGGTGGCAGACATGCCATTGCAGAAACTGAACTGAATCAAAATTTCTTCCGCAGAAATTTATTTAGCGGTCGTACCTATGCAGAGGTATCATTTCTGAAAGATTTCAAATTCAAAGTAAATGTAGGTGCTGATTATACAAACGTTAATAATAATACCTACGGTAATCCTATTATTGGTGATGGCGCTCCTGCAGGTAGGGCAACAGTTGAAATCACCAATCAATTAACGTTGAATATCAATCAGCAATTAACTTACAAGAAACAAATAGGTGCTCATAATATCGATTTCCTTTTGGGGCATGAAAATTATGATTACCGCGATAATTATCTTACGGGTTCCCGTTCACAACAAATTCTGGACGGAAATATTGAGTTAGTTAATTTTACCACCACGACAAACCTGAATTCAGGTGCTGACTTCAACCGCCAGGAGGGATATTTCTCTCGTTTAAATTACGACTACAACAACAAGTATTTCTTAACCTTTTCTGCGAGAAGGGACGGAAGCAGCCGTTTTTACCAGGATGTACGCTGGGGTAATTTCTTTGGCGCCAGTGCCGCCTGGCAAATACACAGTGAGAACTTCCTTAAGGACGCCAAACTTATCAATAATCTAAAACTTAGAGCGTCTTACGGACAAACTGGTAATAATGCAGGTATCGGTTTTTATGCATGGCAACCGCTTTACAGTTTAGGCTGGAATAACGCCGGCGAAGCAGGTATCATCCAGGGAAGTCTTGGAAATACCGCATTAAGCTGGGAATCAAACAACCAGTTTGACGTAGCATTAGAGTTTGGCATTTTGAAAAACAGAGTATCTGGTGTTCTGGAATTTTTCAACAGGGAGTCAGATGACCTTCTTTTTGCGGTTCCATTACCTCTGTCAACAGGTGTTTCTTCTCAAACCAGAAATATTGGTGCCATGTTTAATCGTGGTATAGAAATTCAGTTAGATCTTGTTCCAGTGAAAACAAAAGATTTCAGCTGGACCTTGAGCTTGAATGCAACCACTTATAGAAATGAAATTACCAGAATGCCTGAAAGTAATCCGGAAATTATCTCTGGTACTAAAAAGCTGAAAGTTGGCAGCTCCTTGTTTGATTACTGGTTGAGAGAATGGTATGGTGTTGATCCTGCAACCGGAAATGGCGAATATCGCGCTGTAAATTTCGTGGCCTCAAACTCAAGAATAAATGAAAAAGGAGATACTTTGACGACGAGTTTAAACAATGCACGCTTCAGATACAATGGCTCTGCAATTCCAGACTTTACAGGAGGAATTACCAATACCATTGACTACAAAGGATTCTCCTTATCTGTTTTATTTATTTATCAGATCGGCGGGCTTATCTATGATGCAAACTATCAAAGTTTAATGTCTTCCTCTGGATATGGTTCAGCTAAACATGTGGACATATTAAATCGCTGGCAGAAAGCAGGTGACATTACTAATGTGCCAAGAGCAGATGTGGGACGTTCTGTGGACTTCACAGGAAGTTCCGATTACTGGTTAACAGATGGAACCTCTCTAAACCTGAGAAATGTTTCTCTAAGTTATAGTTTCCCTTCCAGTTTTCTGAAGAAGGCAAAGATTCAGGGCATGCAGATTTTTATGAATGCTGAAAACCTGGCACTCTGGAACAAACGCAAAGGAATGGATGGATTAGGTGACTTTAGTGGTGTTACTGGAAATACTTATTCTTTCTACCGTAATTTCGTAGGTGGACTTAACTTAACCTTCTAAAAATTAAGACATGTTTAAATATAAATTATTTTTTGTAACACTGATTTATCTCAGTATTACATCCAATGGTTGCGAGAAAGACTACCTCAATACCACACCTACAGGTAGTGTTGACGCAGGTTCAGCTTATGCTACAACTAAAAATGCAACCGCTGCCATAAATGGAATTTATCGTGGATTTATTGTCAGATACCAAGGTTCACAAGGCTATTTCGGGTATCCCGCTCTAATGTTGATTAATGACATTCTTGCTGAAGATCTGGTTTTTTCAAACTCAACCAACGGATGGCATTTTAATGAACAAAGATGGCTTTCTCATAGAAGTGATGTAGGTACACTGTCCATTATGCCTTATGAAATGTACTATCGCCTCATAGGAAACGCCAACGTTGCTATTGCAAATATCGATAATGCTGTAGGTACTCAAGCCGAGAAAAATCAAATTAAGGGTGAAGCACTGGCTATTCGCGCTTTCTCTTATTTTAATCTGGTTCAGTATTATGGAAAACGTTATGATGCTGCTAAAAAACCCAATAGTACGCCTGGCGTTTCATTGGTTCTTGAACCTACAAAAGAGGGGATTGCCCGCGCCAGTGTCGAAGATTGCTATGCTCAGATTAATAAAGATTTAGATGAGGCAGGAAAATTATTGACCACTGCCAGAGCTGCAAAATCTCATTTCAATAAGAATGTAGTTAGAGGCTTACAGGCAAGAGTTGCTCTTGTTCAACAAAACTGGTCTGCTGCTGCAGCTGTTGCAGCTGAAGCCAGAACAGGGGGTGGTTCATTGATGTCAATTGCCCAATATCAGGATGGATTTGCTGACATAGCAAACCCTGAATGGATGTGGGGATTCGATCACCTGGAAGATCAGTCTGAATATTTTGGTGCTTACCACTCTTACATTTCAAGTAATTACAACTCGAGTGTAAACCGTCAAACGCCAAAAACAATTAATAAACTGATTTATGATAGAATTCCTGAGACGGATGTTCGGTCTAAAATGTGGGTAAAAGCACCTACAGCAGCCAATTCAATTGTTCCTCCAGGCGGTGTTAGAGCGCCTTATATAGTACAAAAATTCCGCTTACCTGGTGTTCCAAGTACCAGTGCCATGGGTGATGTTCCCTATATGCGTATAGCTGAAATGTTCCTCATTGAAGCGGAGGCAAAAGCACGTGGGGGTGACAACGCTGGAGCTGCAAAAGCCTTATTTGATCTGGTTAAACAAAGAAATCCGGCTTATGTTACTTCAACCAAAACCGGTGCTGCATTAATCGAAGAAATTATGTTCCATCGCCGTATTGAATTATGGGGAGAAGGACATCGATTCCTGGACTTAAAGCGTCTTGACCAGCCACTAAACAGAAATGGCATTGGACATAATGCGGCTGTTGCCCTGATTTTTGAGGTACCTGCAGGTGATCCCCGCTGGGAATTCCTTATTCCCCGCCGTGAATTGGATGCGAATAAACTAAGCGTTCAAAATCCATTGTAAACCATTTGCTTAAGAACTAAAAAAGCCGGACCTTTTTTAAGGGTTCGGCTTTTTTTATTTTCTCATGCCTGTAATGACCCCAAATCTGCCTGTTGTTCCTTTTTCATGCCGGTGAGAAAAAAATAAATGATTATCTTTTACCGTACA
>Ga0172372_10002803_pt1 | contig 26148 bp, 26 predicted proteins | sample LakKiv5m_2_FD_114544 | JGI IMG/M metagenome (GOLD analysis project Ga0172372, IMG submission 114544) | Freshwater microbial communities from Kabuno Bay, South-Kivu, Congo - kab_092012_9.5m | ecosystem: Environmental > Aquatic > Freshwater > Lake | place: Democratic Republic of the Congo...
CTTTGCCAGCGCGCAGCAGCAAGCGCAATGGCTGCCCGGCATCGCCAGCGGTGACACCTTGCCTGCGCTGGCCTGGGTCGAACGCGGTGCGCGCTACAACCACACGGCGTGTCAAGCTGTCGCATCTGCAGCGGGTAACGGTTTTGCGCTGACAGCGTCCAAATCGATGGTGGCTGCTGGCGATCAGGCCGATGCGTTCTTGGTGTCGGCCCTGCTCGACGGTCAATTGGCGCTGTTCTGGGTGGAACGCAGTGCACCGGGCTTGACCACGCGCGGCTATGGCCTGCAAGACGGCAGTCGGGGCGCTGACCTGACACTGGCCGCCACACCAGCCACACTGATCACTCGCAACGGCGAGGCCGCAATGGAACTGGCGCTGGACGTGGGCATCGCCAGTGTTTGCGCGCAGGGCGTGGGCGTGATGGACAAGACCTTGGCGTTGACGGCCGACTACCTCAACACGCGCAAGCAGTTTGGCGTGGCCATCGGCACGTTTCAGGCGCTGCGCCACCGTATCGCCGACATGAAAATGCAGCTGGAACTGGCGCGCTCGATGAGCTATTACGCCAGCCTCAAGTTGTCTGCGCCACCCACAGAGCGCCGCGCGGCGCTGGCGCGCGCCAAGGTGCAGTTGGGCCAGTCGATGCGCTTTGTCGGCCAGCAGTCGGTGCAACTGCACGGTGGCATTGGCGTGACCGACGACTACATCGGCAGCCACTACTTCAAGAAGCTCACGCAACTGGAACTCAGTTTTGGCGACACCCTGCACCATCTGGGCGAGGTGTCGGCCCGCATGGGCGACACGGCAGGGGTGTTTGCCTGAGGTTCACTCTGCCCCACGCACTCGCAAAAAAGAAGCAAAGCGCGGCAGGCCGTTGGATGTGAAGCTGCGGTAACGGTAGGTCACCAGCGTGCCAACCGGCGGTGGGCTGTCGCGCTGGGCGTCGGTCAACCCGGTGCCCAACGCAAAGCGCTTGCCGTCGGGCATTTCCAGCAACAGGGCGCCGAGCCGACCGGCGTGTTTGCCCTTGCCGGGCAAATGCGCCACCACGCGCGCATCGTCATCTGGCGCAGCCTTGAGTTTGAGCAACGCGTCGCTGCGCCCCGGTGCCCACAGCGCATCGGCCTGATGCAGCACCAAGCCCTCGCCACCGGCCTTGACGGTGCTGCGCAACAACGTATGCAGTGCCGCGGCAGTGGCCACCTTTTGCTGCTTGACAACCTGCACCCAGGGCTGATGGATCTGTGCCACCAGATCGTTCAAGCGCACAACCCTTTGTGAAAAACTGCCTTGCGCACCGGGCAGGTCAAACAACAGGTACTTCACCTGCCGCCATTGATCCTCGTCGGGCTGAAGGTGGCGCACCACGCCCGAGAGCTCGTCAAAACGCCCCCGGCCCAGCCATAGCTCGCCGTCCAGTTCCGTGTTGGGCAACGCGGCGGTCCACCAAGCCGGCGCAGCGATCGGGGCGCCACTGCGAAAACGCAGCATCTTGCCGTCCCAGTAGGCGCGCACCCCGTCAAACTTTTCGCTCACCCAGTAGCTGCCGGGGCTGTCGCCCACATGCCATTGCCGCGCCAGCATCAATGCCGGTGCGGTGGCGTTCACGGCTTGCGCCACCGTGGGCGTCGATGCTGCCATTGTGGGCACAGTCGTCAGCAGGCCAGCACCCAACATGGCACAGGCCAGCGCCGTCACTGCGGCACCCGCTGGCAAATGTCTTGAAAGACCCGTCGCTTTGTTCATGGCCATGCTCCCAAATTTTTCAACGCATACCCTCATCAAACCGCCCAAACCCCTCAGGCCACCAGCCGTGACGACTTGGGCACGTGCGCCAGCAAGAATTCCATCTGGTCGGCCAGAATGCGCCGATTGCGCAGAATAAAGTCTTCCCACAGGCTGGGCACGTAGGGCGTGTACAGCAGCGGCATATTGGCCTGTTCGGGTGTGCGGTGGCTCTTGCGGTGGTTGCATGGCCGACACGCCGTGACCACGTTCATCCAGGTGTCAACGCCATTCTGGGCAAACGGAATGATGTGCTCGCGCGTGAGTTCAACCTCTGCCAACTGCTCGCCGCAGTAGGCGCACACGTTGCGGTCACGGGCAAACAGCTTGGCATTGGTCAGGCCGGGCTTCAGGTCAAACGGGTTGATGGCGGGAACGCCCTTGGTGCCGATGATGCTGCTCACCGTGATGATCGACTGGCGGCCGGTGATGGCGTTGTGCCCACCGTGGAACACGGCAATGTCGTGGCCGACTTCCCAGCGCACCTCATTGGCCGCGTAATGCAGCACCGCCTGCTCCAGCGAAATCCACGACTGGGGCAAGCCCTGGGCCGACAGCTTCAAGACCTTCAAAACACGACTCCTGAAAAAAGACGTTATCCGAACCCATCCCGAACCACTGCACGCCGATCCGCCGCCCACCCAACGGGCGACACAAATCGGTTCTGGGACACAATATACCCCTTTTGTGTGACCTATTGACGGCAAGCCCTTGAATGACTTGCACAATACGCTATTAAAAACATACCAAACCATGAAGATTTTCAGAGGCTTCAAGCACCCTGACATCGCCCCGGCGTGTGCCTTGACGATTGGCAACTTTGACGGCCTACACCGCGGCCACCAAGCCATGCTGAGCCTGCTCAAGGGCGAGGCGCAACAACGCGGCGTGCCCAGTTGTGTGCTCACGTTTGAGCCGCACCCGCGCGACTTTTTTGCTGCTCTGACGCACAACCCCAATCTGGCGCCGGCGCGCGTGGGCACGCTGCGCGACAAACTGACCGACCTGGGCGCCTGCGGGGTCGATCAGATTGTGGTGCTGCCGTTTGTGCAGGCACTGGCCAACCTGTCGCCACAAGTGTTCATCGACCGGGTCTTGCTGCAAGGGCTGGGCGCGCGCTACGTGCTGGTGGGCGACGACTTTCGCTTTGGCGCGCGGCGTGGTGGCGACTACAGCACGCTCGATGCCGCCGGGGTGGCGCAAGGTTTTGATGTGGCACGCATGAACAGCTACGAGGTGCACGGCCTGCGCGTATCGAGTTCAGCCGTGCGCAAGGCGCTGTCTGAAGGCCGCCTGAGTGACGCCGCGCACAAGCTCGGCCACCCGTATCGCATCTCCGGCCACGTGGTGCACGGGCGCAAGCTCGGGCGCACGCTCGGCTTCAAAACGCTCAACCTGCGTTTCAAACACTGGAAGCCTGCGGCCAGCGGCATTTTTGCGGTGCTGGTGTATGGCTTGACCGAGCAGCCGCTGCAAGGCGTGGCCAACATGGGCATTCGCCCGTCGCTGGACCCGCGCGACGTCAACGGTGGGCGCGTGCTGCTGGAAACGCATTGCCTGCAGTGGCCCGCGCACCTGGGCGCCGAGGGGGCCTACGGAAAAATCATTCGCGTCGAGCTGCTGCACAAACTGCACGACGAACTCAAGTACCCATCCCTGGAAGCATTGACCGCTGGTATCCGTCAAGACTGCCGCGACGCCCGCGCCTACTTTGCCGCGCATCCTGCGTCGGAAAGCGCCAAAAGCTGAGTCGGTACAAGTGCGGAGTCAGCGAGACGCCGCATACGCAAGCCCCAGCCGCAGCGCCACCGCCAGCCGGCGTTTGTCACGCGTCCACAATTGAGCGTGTGGGGTCAGCCGAACCGCAGCCAACAAATGCGCGTCAACGTAGCCGACGCCGCAGCCCACCAGCGCGGCCTGATCAATGAAGCCCATCACTTCCGGGTCGGTCGCCAGGGTGGCCTGCGGCAAATCTTGCAGGGCCGCCAGCACCTGCTGGCGATGTAGCAAATTGCCCAAGGCCAGTTCACCCACCACAAACGGATGCACCAGAACCTGCCCGGATTCCAGCAGACGAGCCAGACGGTCATCCGCGTTGCGCAGGTAGTCGATCCAGACCGAGGTATCGACCAGAATCATGGTGCAACCTGCCGCCGGGGCACGTCGCGCAGCCCCGGCATGGTGCCCCCCAATTGCGCCAGACGCCTGGCACTTTCGCGCTGAATCAGCGCCTGCAGTGCCTCCCGAACCAGCGCAGATTTTTCTGCCACGCCCGTCAAGGCTGTGGCCTTCGCCAATAAATCATCATCCAGCGCAAGTGTGGTTCGCATGATCAGTCGTTTTGGTTGAGAGCATCAGAATTATCATCGAATGATGCCGGTTTGGGTGCCTATCGAGATCAGGTTCGACCCGCTGGGTGCAATTCAGAGTGATGTGCCGATGAGTGGACTTTTGCTGTGCTCAATTGACCTCCATTTTTTGAGGTCAGTCGATCGAGATTCAGTCCGCTGCTGAAACAGATCTCGTCAACGCACGGCACGGCGCGGCGACCGGGTCAGGCGCGTGCGGTTTTGGGGGCAAAGCACGCGCGGGGTTAAAGCATCAGCGCGCCAGCGTTTGTCGGCGCACGCATTTGTCCCCAAAGCCCGGTCGCCCGACCCAATCACCACGCCTCAAGGCTTTCTGGGAAGTGCATGGGGTCAGAAGAGAGGAGCGGGAAACGATCTATTTTTATAGCTGAAAGCGTAGGCAGCTTAGGGGCTACAGCCTGTTTTTCTTCACAGTCTGTCAAACCCGATGCCGGTGAGGCAGGGTGATTGGGTCAGGCGACCGGGCTTTGGGGCGAAATGCGTGCGCCTGAGGTGTTGGCGTACTTGAGCCTTCAGTTTCGCGCGTGCTTTCGCCCCAAAACCGCACGCGCCTGACCCTATCGCCCTGCCGTGCGTCGATATTTCGAGCACGGACACGTCACTTTGAATCGCACCCCGACCCGCTGGCCCAACCAGGGCCTACGGTAAAATCATCCGCGTCGAGCTGCTGCACAAACTGCACGACGAACTCAAGTACCCATCCCTGGACGCATTGACCGCTGGTATCCATCAAGACTGCCAGGATGCGCGTGCCTACTTTGCCTCTCTGCCAACATGACCACACAAGACCCCCAAGCACAACCCCCTGGCAAAACTGATTACCGCAGCACGCTGAATCTGCCTGACACGCCGTTCCCGATGCGTGGCGACCTGCCCAAGCGCGAACCGCAGTGGGTACAGCAGTGGGAAGACAAAGGCATCTACCAGAAGCTGCGTGCTGCGCGCTGCGGTGCGCCCAAATTTGTCCTGCACGACGGCCCGCCCTACGCCAACGGCCAGATTCACATGGGTCACGCGGTCAACAAGATCCTGAAAGACATGATCGTCAAGGCGCGCCAGCTCAAAGGCATGGACGCGGCTTACATCCCCGGCTGGGACTGCCACGGCCTGCCGATTGAAAACGCCATCGAGAAAAAATTTGGCCGCAACCTGGCGCGCGACGAGATGCAGGCCAAGAGCCGCGTCTATGCCACCGAGCAAATTGATTTACAGCGACAAGACTTCAAGCGCTTGGGCTGCCTGGGCCATTGGGACCACCCTTACCGCACCATGGACTTCTCCAACGAGGCCGACGAAATCCGCGCCTTCAAGCGCGTGATTGAACGCGGCTTTGTCTATCGTGGCTTGAAACCCGTCTATTGGTGTTTTGACTGCGGCTCCAGCCTGGCCGAGTTTGAGATTGAGTACCAGGACAAGAAGTCACAAACACTCGACGTCGCCTTTTTGTGTGCCGAGCCGGCCAAGCTCGCTGCCGCCTTTGGCCTGAACACGCTCGCCAAAGACGCCTTTGCCGTGATCTGGACCACCACCGCATGGACGATTCCGGCCAACCAGGCGCTCAACGCCCACCCCGAGCTGACCTATGCTCTGGTCGATACCGAGCGCGGCTTGCTGGTGTTGGCGCAAGACTTGGTCACCTCTTGTCTGGAACGCTTTGGCCTGACCGGCAACGTGCTGGCCACAGCCAACGGCAAGGCGCTGGGTGGCTTGCAGTTCAAGCACCCGTTGGCACACGTGCATCCTGGCTACGACCGCTTCAGCCCGGTCTATCTGGCCGACTACGTGAGCGCCACCGACGGCACCGGCATCGTGCACTCAGCGCCCGCTTACGGCGTGGAAGACTTCAACAGCTGTGTGTCCCACGGCATGGCCTACGACCAGATTCAAAACCCGGTGCAGGGCAATGGTGTCTATGCGGCTGATCTGCCCCTGTTTGGTGGCCAATACATCTGGAAAGCCTGCCCGGTGGTGATCGACACGCTGCGCGACGCGGGCCGCCTGATGGCCACGTCCAACATCAGCCACAGCTACCCGCATTGCTGGCGCCACAAGAGCCCGGTGATCTACCGCGCTGCGGCGCAGTGGTTCATCCGCATGGACGAAGGCGTGGGCATTTTCACCACAGACAAAGCACCCAAAACGCTGCGTCAGACCGCGCTGGACGCCATTGAAGCCACCGCGTTTTACCCTGCCAATGGCAAAGTGCGCCTGCGCGACATGATTGCCGGGCGCCCGGACTGGTGCATCAGCCGCCAACGCAGCTGGGGCGTTCCGCTACCGTTCTTTTTGCACCGTGAAACTGGCGAACTCCACCCCCGGACCATGGAGTTTCTGGACGTAGCCGCCAACATGGTCGAGCACGGCGGCATCGAAGCCTGGAGCAAGGCCAGCGTGCACGATATTTTTGCCACGCTCGACTGCCAGGCCCACGCGCCGGACTACACCAAGAGCAGCGACATTCTGGAGGTGTGGTTCGACTCGGGCACCACACACACCACGGTGCTCAAAGGTTCGCACGCGGGCGCGGGTCATGAGGACGGCCCCGAAGCCGACCTGTACCTGGAAGGCCACGACCAGCACCGTGGCTGGTTCCATTCCAGCTTGCTCACCGCGTGCGCCATGTACGACCGCGCGCCCTACAAAGCCATCCTGACGCATGGCTTCACGGTGGACGCCAAGGGCCACAAGATGAGCAAAAGCGCGGGCAACGGTGTCGATCCGCAAGAGACGTCCAAAAAGCTCGGCGCCGAAATCATCCGTCTGTGGGTAGCCGCCAGCGACTATTCGGGCGACATCGCCGGTGACGACAAGATTCTGGCGCGCGTGGTCGACACCTACCGCCGCGTGCGCAACACGCTTAAATTTTTGCTGGCCAACACCGATGACTTTGACCCGGCCACCGACACCGTGCCGCTGCCGGAGATGCTGGAAATTGACCGCTGGGCCGTGGCCCGCGCGGCGCAGTTGCAGGCCGAGGTGCTGGCGCATTTTGAGGTGTATGAATTTCACCCGGTGGTAGCCAAGCTGCAGATCTATTGCAGCGAAGACCTGGGCGCGTTCTACCTGGACGTGCTCAAAGACCGCCTCTACACCACCCAGGCCAAGTCACTGGCGCGGCGTAGCGCACAAACCGCGTTGTGGCAGATCACGCAGGCCATGCTGCGCTGGATGGCGCCGTTTTTGAGCTTTACCGCCGAGGAAGCCTGGGCTGTGCTGGGAACGCAGGGCAAGACACCCGCCGCCACGCGTGAGTCGATCTTCATGGACACCTACAGCCTGTTTGGCGCGCCCGACGCCGCCTTGCTGGCCAAATGGCAACGCATCCGCGAGATTCGCGATGCGGTCAACAAGGAAATTGAGGCGGTGCGCGCGCAGGGCCTGGTGGGCTCGTCGCTGCAAGCGGCGATCGACCTGACCGTGCCGCCTGAAGACTACGCGTTGCTGGCTGGTCTGGGCGCCGATTTGAAGTTTGTGTTCATCACCTCTGCAATTCAATTGATAGCTGGTGACGCAATTTCTGTAAGGGCTAGCGCCGCAAAAGGTGCCAAGTGCGAGCGCTGCTGGCATTACAGCGAGCAACTGGGCACCAGCGCCGCGCACCCCACGCTGTGTCCGCGCTGCGTCAGCAACCTGACCGGCAGCGGCGAAACCCGCAACTTTGCCTGATGGCGCGCCCAGGCAAAGGCGGCGGCCACCCGGGCGCTGGTTTCAAGCCCGGCGGACCGCCACCCGGAGCTGGGGGCTCATCCCTGCTGCCCTGGCTAGCACTGGCGGCCGTCGTGCTGCTGGCCGACCAGTTCACCAAGGTGCTGATTCTGGGCTACTACCAATTGGGCGACAGCACACCGGTGACCGGCTTCTTTAACGTGGTGCGCGTGCACAACACGGGCGCGGCGTTTTCTTTTCTGGCCACGTCAGGCGGCTGGCAGCGCTGGCTGTTTACCGGCATTGGCGTGGCCGCAGCGGTACTGATCGTGTGGTTGCTTAAGTCCCATGCTGGGCAAAAGCTGTTTGCCTTTGCGCTGGCGCTGATTCTGGGGGGCGCTTTAGGCAATGTGATTGACCGCCTGCTGCACGGCTACGTGGTCGATTTTCTGGACTTTCATTGGGGCTGGCTCAAGCCCTTGTTTGCCGGTGGCCACTTCCCAGCCTTCAACGTCGCCGACGCCGCCATCAGCGTGGGCGCCGCGTGCCTGATTCTGGACGAGCTTCTGCGCGTGCGTAAAAGCCGCTGACATCGTTTGCCCAAGTAGCTCAATCATGCTACATTGAGACCGTCTGTTTTTTGGGGAATACACCGCCATGCTGACCACCACCATCCGATTGGACAATCAACTCAAGGAGCGCATCGCTTCGGTGGCTGCACGCTCGGGCAAATCGGCGCACGCTTTCATGCTGGATGCCATCGCCCAAACGGTTGAGCAGTGCGAAGTGGACCTTGAATTCAGCGCCACCGCAGACCAACGTTGGAAAAATATCCTGCAAAGCGGCAAGACAGTCCCCTGGGAAGACACCAAGTCCTATCTTGCCGCCAGGTCAAGTGGAGAAAGCCCACGTCGCCCCCCAGCGCGTAGCCCTGGCCACTGAGGGTTGGCATGACCCGCATAGAACTGGCGCCCGAAGTGCTTGACGACTTCGACCGCTTCTTTGATTTCATAGCCGAGTTCGATGTGGGTTCTGCGCCTGAGCGCATTGGAAAAATCGTGGAAGCGTTGGATATTTTGAAGACCAGCCCCCTGATGGGTCGCACCGTCAAAGGCGGCAAACGTGAATTGATCATTGGACGACGCTCGCGGGGCTATGTGACGTTGTACCGATATGTGCAACCCCTTGATACGGTCTTTGTGCTGGCCATCAGAAGCCAGCGTGAATCAGGCTACAGATCGTGACCCACTTGCTGAATCTGCTCGCGGCCATTGCGCTGTTGGTGTGGGGCACGCACCTGGTGCGCAAGGACACGTTGCGCGTGCTGGGGGCCAACTTGCGCCGCCTGCTGGCGCAAAGCGTGGGCAACCGGCTGACTGCGGCGCTTTCGGGCGTGGGCGTCACCGCACTGCTGCAATCGAGCACCGCCACCGCGTTGATCATTTCTGCTTTTGTCGCGCAGGAGCTGATGAGCCTGCCAGCCGCGCTGGCGGTGATGCTGGGTGCCGATGTGGGCACCAGCGTGATGGCGCTGCTGTTTTCACGCGACCTGTCGTGGCTGTCGCCGCTGTTTATCTTTGTGGGCGTGGTGCTGTTCATTGCGCGCCAGGGCAGTACCAGTGGCTACGTTGGTCGCATCATGATCGGGCTGGGTTTGATGCTGATGGCGCTGAGCTTGGTGCGCGCACCGGCCACCGAACTGACGCAGGCGCAGGCGGTGCGGGCGCTGCTGGCGTCGCTGGCCAGTGACCGCTTGCTGGAGATCACCGTCGGTGCTGTGCTGTCGGTACTGAGCTACTCCAGCCTGGCCATTGTGTTGCTGATTGCCGCGCTGGCGGGCAGCCAGGTGGTGAGCGTGGATGTGGCGTTGGGACTGGTGCTGGGCGCCAACCTGGGCAGCGGCTTGCTGGCCGTGTTGACCACGCTGGGCAGCCCGATCGAGGCGCGCCAGGTGCCGCTGGGCAATCTGGTGTTCAAGGTGCTGGGCGTGGTGCTGATGGCGCCGCTGACCGGCTACTGGTTGAGCCACGTGCACGCGTCGGTCAGCGACGTGGCAACCGTTGTGGTGCTGTTTCACTTTGCCTTCAACGGGGTCACCGCTGTGGTGTTGATTGCCTTCACCGAGCCGGTGGCGCGTCTGGTGCGCTACTGGCTACCACGCCCCACCGACGTGGACCGGCGCGGGCACCAGCGCCACCTTGACCCCAGTGCGCTGGCCACACCCTCTGTGGCGCTGGCCTGCGCGGTACGCGAGGCCATGCACCAGGCCGAGGTAGTCGAAACCATGCTGCGCGGCGTGCTCGACGTGATCCGCAACAACGACCAGGCGCTGGCGCAATCGCTGCAAAAGATGGACGACACGGTCGATGCGCTGTACTCCGACATCAAGTACTACCTGACCAAGATTTCGCGCGAGGCGCTCAACGACAAAGAGGGTCGGCGTTGGACCGACATCATCAGCTTCACCATCAACATGGAGCACATCGGCGACATCGTCGAGCGGATTCTGGACGACGTTGAAGGCAAGCTGATCAAGCCCGGGCGCGCGTTTTCTGAGGCGGGCATGGCCGAAATCACCGAGCTGCACGCGCTGTTGCTGGCCAACCTGCGGCTGGGCATGAGCGTGTTCCTGAATGACGACCCGCGTGACGCGATTCGCCTGCTGGAAGAAAAAACCCGTTTTCGCGAGCTGGAAATGCAGTACGCCAGCAACCACCTCAACCGCCTGACCGACAACACGCCCGAGAGCATCGAGACCAGCTCGCTGCACCTGGACCTGATCAGCGAACTCAAGCGCATCAACTCACTCATCAGTGCCATGGCTTACCCGATTCTGGAATCCGCCGGTGTGCTGGCGCCCAACCGGCTGCGCCAGGCCACCCCCGGCGCGGATGCCGCCAAACCCCCTGCGCAGGCGAAACCGGCGGACAGCGGCAAAGGCGTTGACAAGCCGGCGCCGCGCTCGGCGATTTAACGTGAAAGAACGGGTTGACGTGAAAGCAAAAGCTGTCTTGCCCTGTTGTCACCCCGGGCAAAGACCCATCGACACACCATGCATCCCCTGCCGCGTCACATCGCGCTGACCGGCCCCACGGCCAGCGGCAAAACAGCGGCAGCGCTGGCGATTGCGCAGCGCTGGCCGGTAGAAATCATCAGCGTCGATTCGGCGCTGGTCTATCGTGGCATGGACATCGGCACGGCCAAACCCAGCGCTGCCGAACAGGCTGCCGCGGCGCACCACCTGATCGACATCCGCGACCCACTGCACGCCTACAGCGCGGCCGACTTTGTGCGCGACGCCAGGCAACTGATGCACGACATCACAGCGCGCGGCAAGTTGCCCCTGCTGGTGGGCGGCACCATGCTGTACTTGAAGGCCTTGTACAACGGGCTCGACGACATGCCACCGGCTGACCTGGTGATTCGCGCCGAAGTGCAGGCACAGGCCACCCAACAAGGCTGGCCTGCCCTGCACGCCGAGCTGACGCAGATCGATCCGGTCACAGCGGCACGTTTGCCCCCCACCGACGCGCAGCGTATTGGCCGCGCGCTGGAGGTGTACCGCGCCACCGGACGGCCACTGTCGTCTTTTCATACTACAAATAGTAGAGCTGTTGGTGCAGACTGCAAAAGGGCTGGAGGCCAAAAAGACCATCAACCCCTCGGTCACCTGCTGATCTCGCTGGAGCCCACAGAGCGCGCCTGGTTGCACCAGCGCATCGCCCAGCGCTTTGACGCCATGCTGGCGCAAGGCTTGCTGGACGAGGTCAAGGCCTTGCGTGCGCGTGGCGACCTGCACCCCGATCTGCCCGCCATGCGCTGCGTCGGCTACCGGCAGGCGTGGGACTTTCTGGCTGCCACGCAATCGCCCACTAACGCGGGCATCCCGCCCTTGAGTGATCTGCGCGAAAAAGGCATTGCCGCCACACGCCAACTGGCCAAACGCCAGATCACCTGGCTGCGCTCGATGCCCGAGCGGCAGGTAGTGGCCTGCGACGCGCCGGATGCGCTGGCGCAGGTGCTGGTCATCGTTGAATCGTTTTGCGACCGACTCACGATCGATTCATCGTGCATAGAATGACAGCCCGTCATTACCCATCACTACTTGGTATCGCCATGCCCATCGCGCAAGCTCAAAAGCCAAAAGCTTTCAACGTTACCGTCAAGCTTGATGCGTCTGAGCGCACGCGTTTAGCGCACCTTGCTGCGGCCAAAAATCGCACGCCACATTACCTCATGAAAGAGGCCATCCAGAACTACATTGCGCAAGAGGAGGCAGAGCAACGGTTTGTGGATGCGGCCAAAACCGCATTGGCTGACTACCAAAAGTATGGACAACACATCACGCTGGAAGAATTCAGCGCCTGGGCAAAAGAGATTCGCACCAATCCGCAAGCGCAGATGCCCGCATGCCACGGCTGAGAATAACGCCCCGGGCCCAGTCCGACCTGTTGCGGCTTTACCGGTTTCTTGCGGCCAAGAGTCCAAGCGCCGCCAGCCAGGCCATCGATGCCATCGAAGCTGCCTTTATCCCGCTCACCCACATGCCCCAAATAGGTCGCCCGGTTGCGGGCAGCATCAGGGAACTGGTGATTGACTTTGGCAGCAACGGCTATATCGCGCTCTATGACTTTGAGGAGGTGACTGATGAAGTGCTGGTGTTGGCCGTGCGCCATCAGCGTGAGAACGACTATGCCACGTCGGATCAACGCGAAGAGGGACCTCTGCAATCACCGCATTGATGTATAAACGTGTATCAACATTTTGAAAGAGGCCACCATGTCTGCCATCGTCTGTGCCGAGCAAACCGTGCAAGTTTGGGGTAACGGGCTGGCCGTGCGCATCACCGCGCCCGTGGCCAAAGCGGCACACCTTGCGCAAGGTTCCCCGATCCGTTTGGAAGTGGTTGACGGCGGCATCCTGTTGCGTCCGGCAGGCACGCCCAAGCTCACCCTGGCACAAAAGCTGAAGACCTTTGACCCCACCGTTCACGGCGGCGAAGCCATGGCCAGCGGGCTTGTTGGCAACGAGGTGTTTTGATGTCAGCCGCAAAACTCTGGATACCCGACCGGCGCGACATGATCTGGATTGATTTCAATCCACAGATCGGTGCCGAGATGAAAAACGAACACCCCATGCTGGTGTTGTCGCCCAAGGCCTTCAACGACCGCACCGGCATCGTCATCGGCCTGCCTATGACGCACGCCGTATCCAATGAAAGCAATCCCTTTGCTGTCAAATTCACCGCCCCACGCGGCGAGGTGTGCTATGTGCTGACCCACCAACCCAAGTCATTTGATTGGCGCAAGCGCGGCGCGCGACCACACGCCTGGAAACAAGTGCCCGCCCCTTTGTTTGAAGCAGCACGCGAATCGCTCAACGACATCATTGCCATCGGATAACCCCTCAAAGACTTCATCCATGCCCCCCAGCCATCGCGACACTTTGAAGCACCTTGCCGCCAAATACATCTGGTGGAAAACACCCGATGATGCCGTTGAAATGCCCGAGCGCGTGATCGCGCAGGTCATGGCCATTGGCGACTACGATGACGTGCAGCAACTGGCCCATGAAGTGGGTGACGACGTGCTGCGCGATGTCATTGCGCACGCGCAGGCCGGGCAGTTTGATGCGCGATCCTGGGCATACTGGCACTATCGGCTGGGGCTGGCCGAAGTTGACCAGGTGCCGCCCCTGCCACAGCGGAGGTTTGCATGACCGCTTTTTTCAAACTGCTCTTGTCCAGGCAACTCAGCGCATGGCCGTGAGCCTGATCCTCCAGAACCTGTCCAAACGCTACGGCGACGTGCCGGTGTTCAGCGGCGTGTCGCTGACGGTGGCACCGGGCGAGTTTGTCGCCATCATTGGCGAGTCGGGCGTGGGCAAGTCCACGCTGCTCAACTGCATGGCCGGGCTGGACCAGTGGGACGACGGCCGCGTGATTCTGGACGGGCTGGAACTGGGCACGCAAAACGACGACCAGTTGGCGCGCCTGCGCCGCGAAAAGACCGGTTTTGTGTTCCAGGCATTTCACGTGTTGCCGCATCTGAGCGTGGCGCAAAACGTGGCGCTGCCCTTAATGTTGCTGGGCCGCCACAACGACGCGCGTGTGCAGACCATGCTCGATGCAGTGGGCCTGGCCGGGCTGGGCGAGCGGCTGCCGCAGCAGCTCAGCGGCGGGCAGTTGCAGCGGGTGGCAATTGCCCGCGCGCTGATTCACCAGCCCATGTTGCTGCTGGCCGACGAGCCCACTGGCAACCTCGACCCGCAGACCGCGCAGCGCGTGATGGACGCGTTGATCAGCCAGACGCGGGCGCACGGCGCGGCCATGGTGCTGGTGACACATTCGGCCACCGCCGCCCAGCGCGCCGACCGGGTGCTGCTGCTCACCGCCAACGGGCTCGTGCCGCACGACAATACCGCGCAGGTGCACGACCACAGCCCCACCCCATGACGCCCGCCGCCCACGGCCCGGTGCTGATCAACTTTATCGACCCGCAGGGCGCGGACGGTGCTGTGCGCTGTGCATTTGGCACGCCTCTGCAGACGCTGGTGGCGCACACGCCCGGTCAGGTCAAACCAGTGCTGGACGCCGTGCAAGCCGCCGCGCAGCAAGGGCACTGGTGCGTCGGCTACCTGCGTTACGAAGCCGCACCCGCGTTTGATGCGACCTTTGAAGTGCATCCGGCCGACAGCACTTTGGCATGGTTTGGCGTCTTCACGCAGTCCCTGCCCTGGCCGCTGACCGATTTGGCCGACGACGACGCAACGCGTGCCGCATGGCATCAGAGCCTGGACCAGGCGACCTTTGACGCCCACCTGGCGCAAATCCACAGCGACATTGCCGACGGCCGCTATTACCAAGTCAACTACACCACGCTTCTGCACGGCCATTTCGGTGGTCAGCCTTCGGCCTTGTTCCGACGCCTGCTGCGCGCGCAGCCGGGCGGCTACGCGGCCTTCATCGACACCGGCACCGAGCAGGTGCTGTCGGTATCGCCCGAACTGTTTTTTGACTGGCAGCCTGGCACGGCAGGCAGCGCTGGCCAGCTGCTGACTCGCCCCATGAAGGGCACCGCGCCGCGTGGCGCTAGCGCTGCGCAAGACGCGGCGCTGATCGAGGCCATGCGCGCGTCGCCCAAGGAGCGTGCTGAAAACGTGATGATCGTTGACCTGCTGCGCAACGACGTCTCGCGCATCGCCCAGCCCCACAGTGTGCAGGTACCCGCCCTGTTCAGCGTGCACAGCCTGCCCACAGTGCACCAGATGGTGTCGGACGTGACGGCGCGCACCCGCCCAGGCACCACGCTGGCCGACGTGTTTGGCGCGCTATTTCCGTGTGGCTCCATCACCGGCGCGCCCAAGGTGCAGGCCATGCACGCCATCCGCGCGCTGGAGCCCGTACCGCGTGGCGTCTATTGCGGCGCCATCGGCGTGGTGCGCCCGGGCGGGCACGCCACCTTCAACGTGGCCATCCGCACCGTGACCGTGCAGGGCAACGAGGCGCGATGCGGTACAGGCAGCGGCATCACCGCCGACGCCGGTGCGGCGGCCGAATGGCAGGAATGGCAGCACAAGCGTGTGTATCTGGACCGTGCCAGCGAACCGTTTGAACTGCTGGAGACGCTGCGTCTGGAACGCGGGAACTATCCAACCTTGATAGCACACTTGGCAAGACTGGAAAGGGCTGCAAGGCATTTTGGCTATTCATTTGACGAAGCACAGGTACGCGCGGTGTTGCAGCAACTGGCCCGCGACGGCGGCGCGCCAGACGCCGACCACCGCACCTTTGGCACGCTGCCTGCTACTGCGTTCAACGACAACCGCGCGTGGCGCGTGCGCTTGCGGCTGCCCGCCAATGGTCAGGCCCATGCAGAAAAATATCCGCTCACCGCCCAGTCAACCCCCGTGTGCCTTCAACTGACCAGCACGCCATTTGCCGCGCACAAAAGCGAATTCACCCGCTTCAAGACCACCCGGCGCGCGCACTACGACGCCTTTGCCCCCACCGACCCCGGCGTGTTCGACACCCTGCTCTACAACCCGGCGGGTGAGCTGACCGAATGCACGCGCGGCAACATCGCCTGCCTGATCGATGGCCGGTGGGTCACCCCGCCATTGCACTGCGGGTTGCTGGGCGGCGTGGGGCGCGCGCTGGCACTGGCCAGTGGTCGCGTTTCAGAGCGCGTCGTCCACATTCAAGACCTGCCCCAAGTGCAGGCGCTGGCCTTTATCAACAGCCTGCGCGGGTGGCTGGATGCGCGGCTGTCTTAGGCGCTCTTTTGTACATGCTGATAATATACAGCCATGATCGATTGGAGTCGCATATCGGGATTCAACTGGGACGATGGAAACGCCCGCAAAAATGACAAACATGGCGTTTCCATGGCCGAAGCAGAGCAAGTTTTCTTCAACACGCCGCTATTGCTCCTGGAGGATGTGACACACAGCCAAACCGAGCTCAGGATGCACGCCTTGGGGCAAACAGATCAAGGGCGCGCACTGCACATCACTTTTACCTTGCGCCAATCCAACCAGTTGATTCGCGTTATCTCAACCCGGGACATGCACAAAAAGGAGCGCTTTCGTTATGAACAAGAATAAATCGCCCAAGACCGTTCCCACCTTCACGCACGAGGCACAGGAGCGTGTTTTTTGGGAGTCGCACGATTCCACGGACTACCTCGACTGGTCAAAAGCCAAAAAGGCCACCCTGCCCAATTTGAAGCCCACCACAAAAACCATTTCTCTGCGTCTGCCGCAGCACTTGCTGGATAGCATCAAGACAGCGGCCAATGCCCGGGACGTGCCTTACCAATCGCTGATCAAGGTCTGGCTGCAGGAAAAACTGGTCAGCCATTGACCCTGCCGTTTGGGGATTCTCCGTTTTTGTCGAGATTGGCCGTGAACGCTGGTACGCGCCGTATAGCGTGCAGGTTGCAGAAATCCAACGGGACGACCGGTTTGTTGCTTGACCTGCTCAAAACCTTCTCCTGGCAAGAGCTGCGTCAGCACCCGTGGCGCAATGCGGCGGCTGTACTGGCGGTGATGCTGGGCGTGGCGCTGGCGTTCTCAGTCCACCTGATCAACGCCAGCGCGCTGGATGAGTTTACCCAGGCGGCACGCTCGGTCGGCGGCCAGAGCGACCTGGAGCTGCGCGCCGTGCAAGGCCAGATTGACGAAGCGCTGTACGCCCGTGTGGCGCGCCAACCCGAGGTTGCTGTGGCCTCACCCGTGCTGGAAATCGGCAGCTACGTGCTCACGCCGCAGGGCAAGCGATCGTTGCGCGTGCTGGGGGTGGACGCGCTGGTGCTGCCCGAACTCTCGCCCGAGCTGATGCCGCTGCCGCACGCAGGTAACCGCAGCCGCTGGGTCTTGTTTGAACCGGGGCAGGTGTTTTTGAACGCCGCAGCGCAGCGTTTGAGCGGATCAGCCGCCACGATGCAACTGCAAAGCGGCATGAGCTGGCAGCGCGTGGCCGTGGCCGGCACGGTACGCACCAGCGGCCCGGCGCTGGCGGTGATGGATTTGGGCGCGGCGCAAGACCTGTTTGACAAGGCCGGGCAACTGACCCGCATCGATGTGAAGCTGGTGCCGGGTACCGACCGCGACGCGTTTGCCCGCGCGCTGCAAGCCCGTGCAGATTGGCCCGCCAACGTGACCGTGGCCGCGCCACAGGACACCCAGTCGCAAATCGACAACCTGTCGCGCGCCTACCGCGTCAACCTGACCGTGCTGGCACTGATTGCGCTGTTCACCGGGGCGTTTCTGGTGTTTTCGGTGTTGTCCTTGAGCGTGGCCAAGCGTGCGCAGCAGTTTGCGCTGCTGGGCGTGCTGGGCTTGAGCGCGCGCGACCGCCTGAAGCTGGTGCTGTGGGAGTCGTTGGCGTTGGGGCTGGGGGGCAGCGCCGCGGGGCTGGTGCTGGGCACCGCATTGGCCGCGCTGGCGCTGCGTGTGTTGGGCGGCGATCTGGGCGGCGGCTTTTTTGCTGGCGCGGCACCGGCCTTGCAGTTGGCCCCCGGCGCGGCGCTGGTCTATGGCGCTTTGGGTGTGGTGGCCGCGCTGGTGGGCGGCTGGTGGCCGGCGCAGACCGCGCAACGCCTGCCACCGGCGCAAACGCTCAAAGGGGCTGGCAACCTGGTTGCGGGCCAGGGCACGCACTGGATCAGTCTTTTTTTGATAGCTTCTGGAGCCCTGTTGACAAGGGTTCCACCGGTTTTTGGCATTCCGCTGGCGGCGTATGTGTCGGTCGGGATGCTGCTGGTGGGCGGCATCACCGCGCTGCCGTGGCTGATTGGTTTGCTGCTGGGCTGGTTAAGCCCCCGTCTGGCGCGCCAGACGCTGCCGCTACTGGCCGTGGAGCGCGCTCGCCGCCAGCGAGACACCGCAGCGGTGGCGGTCAGCGGCGTGGTGGCGTCCTTGAGCTTGGCGGTGGCGCTGACGGTGATGGTGGCCAGCTTCAGGGATTCAGTGTCGCAGTGGCTCGACCGCGTGCTGCCCGCTGACCTGTACGTGCGCAGCTCGGGCAACCTGGGCGCCGCTGACACGGTGTTCTTTAGCCCGCAATTTGTGGCCGATGTGGCGCGGCTACCAGGCGTGAAGCAGTTGCAGGCGCTGCGCCAGTTGCCGTTGTTGCTGCAACCCAGCCTGCCTGCGGTGGCGCTGCTGGCCAAAGACCTGCGTGAACCGGCACGCAACCTGCCGCTGAAAACCGACCCGCTGCCGGTGCCGCCCGGGCAGATTGGCGTCTATGTGAGCGAAGCGGTGATCGACTTGCACGGCGCCGAACTGGGCCAGCCATTTGCTGAACTTTCCAAGGCTTTTAGGCCTCTAGCTCTTTCAAATCAAGGGCAGGCAGCTCTCTTTTTTGTTGCAGGCGTGTGGCGGGATTATTCCCGCCAAGGCGGTGCCATTGCCATCGACCAGGCCGATTTTGTGCGCCTCACTGGCGACCGGCGCGCCAACGACCTGGCCCTGTGGCTGGACGACCCGGCGCAAGCACCAGCGGTGGAACAACGCCTGCGCGCCTTGGCCGGGGTGCCCACACCGGATGCCAACCACGGCGGCGTGCCCGACAGCGGCGACGTGCTGGAGTTTGGCACCGCAGCGCAGATCCGCGCGGTGTCGCTCAAGATATTTGACCGCAGCTTTGCTGTGACCACCTGGCTGCAGGCGGTGGCCATTGGCATTGGCCTGTTTGGTGTGGCCGCCAGTTTCAGCGCCCAGGTGCTGGCGCGGCGCAAAGAGTTTGGCCTGCTGGCGCACTTGGGGCTGACGCGGCGGCAGATTCTGGCCGTGGTGGCGCTGGAGGGCGCAGCCTGGACGGCCTTGGGCACGATTGCCGGGCTGGGCTTGGGGCTGCTGGTCTCAGGCGTGCTGGTACACGTGGTCAACCCGCAAAGCTTTCACTGGAGCATGGACCTGATGCTGCCGTGGGCCAAGCTGCTGGGACTGTGCCTAGCGGTGGTGGGAGCGGGCACGCTGACGGCCTGGCTGGCCGGGCGCGCGGCTGCGGGCAAGGACGCCGTGCTGGCGGTGAAGGAAGATTGGTAGCGACCCTGTGCAGCGGGCCGATACATGATCGTCATGCGAGCAACACAAAATGCAACATAACAATCGCTAATACTTGGTAGAAACCATCACCCGGGCTCGGGTCTGCCGAAACGTAGAATGCAACGCTCTCTTTGTTCAACCGCCGGATATTTCCGGTTTTTTTAGGACTCTCCATGAAAAAGCTGTTGCTTGCTGCCGCTATCGGTGCCCTGTGCGCCAGCGCCTTTGCCCAGGGCAAAGACCTTAAAGTGGCGATTGACGCCACCTACGAACCCTTCACCTACAAAACGCCGGACGGCAAGCCCACCGGCTTTGACGTGGATATTGCCAACGCGCTGTGCGAACAAATCAAACGCAAATGCGTGTTTGTCGAGCAAGCCTGGGACGGCATGATCCCCGGACTGCTGGCCAAAAAATACGACGTCATCATCAGCTCGATGTCGATCACCGCAGAGCGCCTGAAGCAGGTGGACTTTACCGACAAGTACTACAACACCCCGAGCAAGATTGTGCTCAAGAAAGACATCAAGTTTGACGGCCCGGCGTCCATCAAGGGCAAGAAGCTCGGTGTGCTGAAGGCTTCCACACAAGAAAAATACGCCTTGGGCGAGCTCAAGACCAAAGGTGTCGAAATTGTTTCTTATGACGCGCAAGACCAGGTGTATCTGGACATCAAGGCCGGCCGTCTGGACGGCACCGTAGCCGACACGCTTGAAGTTGGCGGCGGTTTCCTGAGCAAAGCAGGCGGTGAAAACTACCAGTTTGTCGGCCCCGAGCTGTACATTCCCAAGTACTTTGGCACCGGTGCCGGCATTGCACTGCGCAAAGGCCAGCCGGACCTGAAAAAAGACCTCAGCGCCGCAATCAAAGCCATCCGTGGCAATGGCAAGTACAAGGCGATCAACGACAAGTACTTCAAGTTTGACGTTTACGGCAAGTAATTGCCCGCTTGAACCGTTGGCCTGTGGTGGCGTCACCCGGGCCAACTCAATGGCCTTGCTCATTTCTCATCCATGACTTCCAACACGCAGTCTTACCTTCTGGTGATCTTGCAGGGCTCGCTGCTGACGGTTGGTGTGTCGCTGGGCGCGTTGGCGGTGTCCATCATTCTGGGGCTGCTGGGTGCGGCGGCCAAGCTCTCAGGGCGACCGGTGCTGACGGCACTGGGCACTTTTTACACCACCATCATTCGCGGTATCCCTGATCTGGTGCTGATGCTGCTGGTGTTTTACGGCGGCACAATCGGCATCAACACGCTGCTGGAAAAATTGGGGTCTGAAGCCACCATCGACATCGAACCGTTTGCCGCCGGCGTGGTCACCATCGGATTCATTTACGGTGCTTACATGACCGAGACTTTTCGCGGTGCCATCTTGAGCATCCCGAAGGGCCAGATGGAAGCCGCCTGGGCCTTTGGCATGAGCCGCAGCCAAACTTTTTTTCGCATCACGCTGCCACAAATGGTGCGCTACGCACTGCCCGGTTTCACCAATAACTGGCTGGTGTTGATCAAGGCCACCGCCTTGGTGAGCCTGATTGGTTTGCAGGAAATGACTTATCTGGCCAAGCAGGCCAGCTCGGCGACACGCTCACCGTTCATGTTCTTTTTATTCACCGGCGCGCTGTTTCTGGTCTATACCACCATCAGCCTGTTTGCCCTGAAAAAAATCAATGCCCGCTACAGCCTGGGCACAAAAAGGGTGCAACTGTAATGGAATGGGCCGTCATTTTTGAGCCTGAAAACCTGGCGCTGTTCGGCAACGGCATTGTGATCACTTTGTGGTTGCTGGCCTCGTCGCTGGCCGCAGGTGCCGTGCTGGCGCTGATTTTTGCCCTGCTGCTGACCGGCCCATGGGCCACGGCGCGCTACCTGGTGGGTGCCTACACATTTGTCATCCGCGGTACACCACTGCTGATCCAGGTCTATCTGATTTATTACGGCTTGGGTCAATTGGAGTGGATTCAGGCACGCTGGGACGCGGTCTGGCCGTGGACTTATTTCAAAGAGCCGTTTTTCTGTGCCTTGCTGGCGTTCAGCCTGAACACGGCGGGCTACACCGCCGAAATGCTGGCGGGCTCCATCCGCGAGACCAGCGCGGGTGAAATTGAAGCGGCCCACGCTTACGGCATGAGCCGGGTGCAGACCATGTGGCGCATCGTGCTGCCCAGTGCCATGCGCCGCACGCTGCCCGCTTACAGCAACGAGGTGGTGATGATGCTGCACGCCACCAGCCTGGCCAGCGCGGTACCCAACATGCTTGACGTCACCTCCGCAGCCAGCCGCATTTACGCCACCTATTACCTGCCGTTTGAAGCCTATTTGGCAGCAGCAGCCATTTACCTGTGTGCGTCGTTCTGTCTGATCGGTTTTTTCCGTTTCAGCGAAGGCCGCTTGCTGGCGTATCTGGCACCACAAAAAAACTGACACTCCATCGCCATGCAACGCATTGATCACCCGCTGTTGTCGCCCAGTCTGGGCAGCCACAAAACGCTGACCAGCTTTCACTTTGGCCAGCCCGGCAGCGGCCTGAAAATTTACATCCAGGCCAGCCTGCACGCTGAAGAGTTGCCTGGGATGCTGACGGCGCACCATCTGCTCGCTGCCTTGCAGGCGGCTGAGGCAGCGGGCCAGTTGCGCGGTGAAGTGGTGCTGGTGCCAGCGGCCAACCCGATCGGCCTGGCGCAGCGGCTGGACCACAAGCCGATGGGCCGCTTTGAACAGGACACGTCAGAAAATTTCAATCGCCATTACCCTGACCTGGCCAGTGCCGTGTTGCTTGCCGTGCGCGACACGCTGGCCAACAACCCCAAGGCCAACGAACAGGCCGTGCGCCATGCCATCGGCAACTACTTGGCGCAATGGGCACCCACTACCGAGCTGCAAAGTCTGCGCAAAACCCTGCTGACACTGGCGCATGACGCAGATTACATGCTCGACCTGCACTGCGACTGCGAAGGCGTGCTGCACTTTTATACCGAAGAACCGTGCTGGCCACAACTGGCACCGCTGGCGCATTTTCTGGGTGCGCAGGCGATTTTGCTGGCGCGCAATTCTGGCAACCGCCCGATTGACGAATGCTTGTCCAGCGCCTGGTGGCAACTCTCGGACTTGCTGCACGCAGATGGCAAAGACGTGCCGCTGCCACAAGGCTGCTGTAGCACCACGATTGAACTGCGCGGTGAACTCGACGTGAGCCACACGCTGGCGCAGCAAGACGCCGGTGCTATCCGGCACTGGCTGCAGCACATCGGTGTCTGGCAAACCGCTACCCCGCCTGCGATACCCGCCGCGCTGTGCCCGGCCACGCCACTGGCAGGCTCACAAACACTGTTCGCCACCCAGCCAGGTGTGGTGGTGTTTACGGCAACGCCAGGCGACAAGTTGCAGGCCGGCGACCTGGTCGCCGAAGTGATCGACCCGATCAACCAGTGCACCGAGCGCGTGTGCGCCGGAGTCGATGGCGTTTTTTACGCGCGCATCCGCGACCGCTACATCACCGCCGGTGGTGAGCTGGGCAAGATCGCCGGCGCACAAGCTTTCCGCAGCGGCGACCTGCTAGGCGCCTGAAGTCACCAACATCGCAGCACTTAAGCACGCCAATGACCACCCCTATCAAGCTCCAGGTTGAAAACATCCACAAGCGCTTTGGTACCAACGAGGTGCTCAAAGGTGTGTCGCTCACCGCCCACGCGGGCGACGTGATCAGCATCATCGGCAGCTCCGGCTCCGGCAAAAGCACATTTTTGCGCTGCATCAACCTGCTTGAAAAACCCAACCAGGGGCGCATCACCGTAGCGGGTGAGGAACTGCATCTGAACGCCGACAAACACGGCGAGCTGCACGCCTCCAACCAGGCGCAACTGGCGCGCATGCGCACCAAGCTGTCCATGGTGTTCCAGCACTTCAACCTGTGGGCGCATATGACAGTGCTGGACAACATCATCGAAGCGCCGGTCCACGTGATGAAGGTCGAGCGCGCACAGGCCATCGACACGGCGCGCAAATACCTGACCAAAGTGGGGCTGGAAGGCAAGGAAGACGCTTACCCGGCGCACCTGAGCGGTGGCCAGCAACAGCGCGTGGCGATTGCGCGCGCACTGGCCATGGAACCCGAGGTGATGCTGTTTGACGAACCCACCAGCGCACTCGACCCCGAGCTGGTCTCTGAAGTGCTCAAGGTGATGAAAGACCTGGCGCACGAAGGCCGCACCATGGTGGTGGTCACGCATGAAATGGGTTTTGCCCGCGAGGTAGCCAACCACCTGATCTTTTTGCACAAAGGCCAGATCGAAGAAGAAGGCAACCCGGCGCAGGTATTGGGCAGCCCCAAGAGCGTGCGGCTGGCGCAGTTTTTGTCGGGCAGTCTGAAGTAAGCAACGACAGACACCGCATCATTGCGGGAGCACAGGCCGAACCTGTTCGGCACTGAGCATCAAGCCAAGCGCAATTCAGTCAACCGCCGCTTCTTGCGCTTCTGGCTTGGGTTTGCCTTCGCGTTTGGGCAGCGGGGTGATGTCCAGCAGCACCTCGGTTTTGCTTTCGTCGCGGTCGTCCAGGTCCACATTCAGGCGGCCACCGTCAACCAGGCGGCCAAACAGCAGCTCGTCGGCCAGCGCGCGGCGAATGGTGTCCTGAATCAGGCGCTGCATGGGGCGTGCGCCCATCAGCGGGTCAAAACCCTTCTTGGCCAGGTGCTTGCGCAGCTTGTCGGTAAAGGTGACTTCCACCTTCTTGTCGGCCAGTTGCGCCTCCAGTTGCAGCAGGAACTTGTCCACCACGCGCAAAATGACGTTTTCATCCAGCGACTTGAAGCTGACGATGGCGTCGAGCCGGTTGCGGAACTCCGGCGTGAACATGCGCTTGATGTCGGCCATTTCGTCGCCCGACTCGCGCGGGTTGGTAAAGCCAATGGTGGACTTGGCCATGGTCTCTGCGCCCGCGTTGGTGGTCATGATGATGATCACGTTGCGAAAGTCCGCTTTGCGCCCATTGTTGTCAGTGAGCGTGCCGTGGTCCATCACCTGCAAGAGCACATTGAAGATGGCCGGATGCGCCTTTTCAATTTCATCGAGCAGCAGCACGCAGTGCGGCTTCTTGGTGATGGCTTCGGTCAGCAAGCCGCCTTGGTCAAAGCCCACGTAGCCCGGAGGCGCGCCAATCAGGCGGCTCACGGCGTGCTGCTCCATGTATTCGCTCATGTCAAAGCGAATCAGCTCGATGCCCATGATGTAGGCCAACTGGCGTGCCGCCTCGGTTTTGCCAACGCCGGTGGGACCGCTGAACAGGAAGCAACCAATGGGCTTGTCGCCCTTGCCCAGGCCCGAGCGTGCCATCTTGACGCTGGAGGCCAACATGTCAATGGCGCGGTCTTGCCCGAACACCACGTTTTTGAGGTCGCGATCGAGTGTCTTGAGTTTGCCGCGGTCGTCGTGCGACACGTTGGCCGGCGGAATGCGCGCAATCTTGGCCACGATGTCTTCCACCTCGGCTTTGCTGATGATCTTCTTGCGCTTGCTGACCGGCAAAATGCGTTGCGCGGCACCGGCTTCGTCGATCACGTCGATGGCCTTGTCGGGCAGGTGGCGGTCGTTGATGTACTTGGCGCTGAGCTCAGCGGCGGCCTGCAGTGCACCCAGCGCGTACTTGACGCTGTGGTGTTCTTCAAAGCGCGTTTTGAGGCCTTTGAGGATGTCCACGGTTTGTTCCACCGTGGGTTCCACCACGTCCACCTTTTGAAAGCGACGGCTCAAGGCGGAGTCTTTTTCAAAGACGCCACGGTATTCGGTGAAGGTGGTGGCACCGATGCACTTGAGCGCGCCCGAACCCAGCGCCGGCTTGAGCAAGTTGGACGCATCGAGTGTGCCGCCGGAGGCCGCACCCGCACCAATCAGCGTGTGGATTTCGTCGATGAACAAAATGGTGTTGGGCTTGTCCTTGATACTCTTGAGTACGCCTTTAAGACGTTGTTCAAAGTCCCCCCGGTACTTGGTACCCGCCAGCAACGCGCCCATATCGAGCGAATAGACAATCGATTCAGCCAGAATTTCGGGCACGTCTTTTTGCGTGATGCGCCAGGCCAGGCCTTCGGCAATCGCCGTCTTGCCCACACCCGCTTCACCCACCAGCAGCGGGTTGTTCTTGCGGCGACGGCACAGGATCTGGATGACGCGCTCTACCTCATATTCACGGCCGATCAACGGGTCAATCTTGCCGTCTTTGGCCATCTGGTTGAGGTTTTGCGTGTATTGCTCCAGCGGCGAGGCCTTTTCGTTGCGCTCGGACGAATCCTCAGCTTCGGGCTGCGCCTCGCCCGACTTGACCGGCTCGGGCGGGTCGCTCTTTTTGATGCCGTGCGCAATGAAGTTGACCACGTCCAGCCGCGTCACACCCTGCTGATGCAGGTAATACACCGCGTGCGAATCTTTCTCGCCAAAAATGGCCACCAGCACGTTGGCGCCGGTCACTTCTTTCTTGCCGCTACCGGTGGACTGCACGTGCATGATGGCGCGCTGAATCACGCGCTGAAAACCGAGCGTGGGCTGCGTGTCCACATCATCGGTGCCTGCCACTTGCGGGGTGTTGTCCTTGATGAAGGTGACCAGCGACTTGCGCAGGTCGTCGATGTTGGCTGAGCAGGCGCGCAACACCTCAGAGGCGCTGGGGTTGTCCAGCAAGGCCAGCAACAAGTGCTCCACCGTGATGAACTCATGCCGCTGCTGGCGCGCCTCGACAAACGCCATGTGAAGACTGACTTCCAATTCTTGTGCAATCATGAAATAACCCCTATCGCTCCA
>Ga0172372_10002804_pt1 | contig 26143 bp, 41 predicted proteins | sample LakKiv5m_2_FD_114544 | JGI IMG/M metagenome (GOLD analysis project Ga0172372, IMG submission 114544) | Freshwater microbial communities from Kabuno Bay, South-Kivu, Congo - kab_092012_9.5m | ecosystem: Environmental > Aquatic > Freshwater > Lake | place: Democratic Republic of the Congo...
CTGAAGAAATTTTTGGAGATCAAATTCAAGAAGGTAATGGAGAATATTCAATTGGAGAAATGACTGAAGAAGTAATGGCTAAAGGATCATTGACTGGGTCTTCTTTTTTCAAAGATGTTTCAAAAACAAAAATCAAACCTGAAATAGAACCTTCAAAATTGTCTTGGAATGATTTATTGAAAAAGCATATTAAGGATTATTCTAAATTCAATTTCTCATATTCAAAACTCAATAAAAAAAATTATGGAAATATTATTTTTCCAAAGCAAGTGCATCATGAATCTTTGTGTAATGCAATTATTGCAGTAGACATTTCTGGATCTGTTTCTTCAAACATGCATAGAATGTTTTTATCAGAAATCCTTGAGTTGTTAAAGGGTAAGCATATTTTCTCTTTAACAGTTTTGTATTTTGATACACGCGTTGTATTTGAGGAAAAAATAAAACTTACTGGAAGCGGTAAAATTTCTCGTACAGCAATCAAAATAGCTGAGCAATCCAATGCTGGAGGGGGAACTGATTTCAAATCAGTATTTGATCATCTTGGAAAAAAGAATCCAAATGATTACCTTATCTTTTTTACAGATGGTTATCCTGGTGGTTCATGGGGCCAAGATTGGAAAAATCTTATTTACGTAATAGCTTCAAATCAAGTTTCACCTATTGGAAAAACAATACATTTTCAATAACAACATAATTTTTTTTACTTCGCACAATAAAACCTGTTTACATTTAGAATCAAATATGATATAATCATCTTAGTTATTATTAAAGGTGGTTATGAAAAAACTTGTTGTATTGTGTTACTTATTCTTTTGTGGAAATGCTTATGGATTTTCAGATCCTAAAACATGGAATAAGAAAAAAGATACTACTATAAGATTAGCAACAGATCTTATAGCTAATAGAGAAAAATTTTCATCTAAATGTTACAAAGATGGACATGGCTGGTCCATAGGGTATGGAGACTTTTATTTTTGCGATGATTCAATAAAAGTATTAAGAAAAAAGCATATACTTTTAAGATACGTTTCTGATGACATAGTAAGAAAACAAGTTGTGATGAGTAACGAACAAGCAAAGTGGAAATTAAAAAAATACGTTATTGAAATATACGATAGACTTGAAACAAAACAGTATAATGGTAAGTACATAATGGATAAATTAGACGAAAAAGAACTTATTGGAATCATAGACAATATTTACACTAGGGGAGAAACAAATTTTTATAAAAGTAATTTATGGAATATTCATGTAAAAGAGTACATTAAAACTTCTAAAATAAATTGTTTATCTATAGCACATGAATTTTTTAAACAAAGTAAAAAGAACAATGGGGTATTGGCTCGAAGATTAGTGGAGCTTCAAGACTTTACGTATAGATCATGTTCGTATGATGTTAAATTTCTCATGTCTGCTTTAAAGCAGTATAAAAGTTAGATTGGGAAAGTATTGTTATATATTTTGTGTATGAAAACGTTTTTAAATAGCTTAGATCAATTATTATCTATCATTATAAAGTTAAGTAAAATTTCAATTTTATTCTTAATAGTGTATTTTGCTTATAATTCAATTGATAAAATTCAACATTTGTTTATTCGTAAATCTAAAATTCCTGTAACTACTATTGAAGTAATAAAAATTTCTGTAGACGAAAATTTTCACAAGAATTCAAAAAGTTTATTTCAAAAATTTAATGAATATTTTAGAGATCACGAAATTCAACATATAAAAAGTAAAGTCTCTAATAATGAAATATACATAATAATAGATGGGCAATATGAAATGCATCAAAGAAATATATTGTTAAAACAAGAGTTATGCACTATTTATACTAATAGACATAATACTGAAAATGATCTTAATAAAAAAAGATCTTATGAAATGTTAACAGACTTATATTGTTTTTGAATTTTTTATTATATATCATGTAAATAAATGATTTTTATTTTACTATATGAATATTAAAGAATTGATAAGATTAAAAGAAGAATTAAATAAGGCTAAACAAATTTTAATGCTTGTTGAAAATGAAATAACTAAAGAACTTAAAATGGAAATGGAAAAGTTTAATCAAAGTGTTCAAAATAAATCTATTCCTATTAAGTCTGCAGTAATAAAGTCATGGAAATCAGAATTTTCAATGGCTCAAATTGGAACAGTCAAGAGACACATTCATGATTCTATAGTAATGTATTGCAAAAAATATAGAGTAGACCCATCTAATGTTACTCTTTTAAAATTAAAACCGTATATAACTGGAGAATTTACTAGTTCTACTATTGAACATACTTTTTATATAGTTCGTAAAAGTTTTTATCTTAAATAATTTATTTTCTTTTTTCATTATGCATATTAATTTAGTTGATTCTCGTCTTGATTTTGTGATAGGTTCTAAAACTTATCGTTGGGCTTTAAATTCTAAAGGTAAAGAATTTAATCGTAAAGAAAAATTATTTTATGATTTGTCTAATAAAAAAAGTAAAGCTTTATTAAAGTGTTATGCATCTTATTTTAGAAATAGAATAAATATTTGCGATTCATATACATGCGAAATTCCAAAACATTTTAACTCTAAATTTTATTTACACTCATATAAATTATATTATAACATAAGCTCTAAAATTAAGAATTTTGGAACTTCAAATAATAAAGTAGTAATAATTAATTATCATACAATATGTCTCAATCAAAATCAATTGAATCAATTCTAGCCGTTGCAAAAAAATCAGGTCATCTTATTCCTGTTATTTTTGATAATGACGAACTCACTTCATTATTCGATATTGATTCAAGTCAAATAAAGAAATTTATAGAATACATTCAAAATGATGAAACTCTAATTGAGCAAATTCAAGAATTGGTTGTAACATCTTCAAAAGAATTTCTTGAACTATCTGCTGAAGATCAAGAAGAATTTGACGAAGAAGAATCAGATTTAAAAATGAGAGGCTATCATATACTTGGAGAAGACGGATCTTACGACGACTAATATTTACTACAACTATGTTTGAAGTAAATTCTTTAATTATTAAGCCAACTTCAATTTGTAATTTTAAGTGCACTTTTTGTTCTAGCACAACATTATCAGAGTCCACTGCTAATTATTTGAATCTTAAGTATGTGTTTGATTTTCTTCACAGGTTTCCTAATTTAAAAACAATAATAATAAATGGTGGAGATCCATTATGCATGCCTCCAAAGTATTATTGGGATATAATAGACTTTTTAGATAAAAACAAGTATCCTGCAAATTTATCATTCACTTCTAATTTATGGGATTTTTATAAACGGCCTGAAAAATGGATTGACTTATTTAAAAATGAACGCGTTGGTGTAAATACATCTTTTCAATATGATATTCCTGGACAAGGCAGATTAAAACCTGATTTTACAAATTATTCTGAAGAAGACTTTTGGAAAATATCTGATATGATGTTAGATAAAATAGGTTATCGTCCAGATTTTATTTCTGTAATTGGAGATGATAATAAACATTTAGCCATAAAGAATGTTGAATTGGCATATAAAATGTCAAATGGAAATATTCCTACAAGTCATAGTTCAGATAAAAAATTAGGTGTTCAGTGCAAATTAAATTATGTAATGAAATCTGGGCCTATTAAAAATTATAAAACTCGTGATGGAGAAGAAATAATACAAGGAGCAGAAGAATCAAATTTTATAATGGCAGATATTTATAGAATATATGTAGACATCTATAACGCTAATTTAGGGCCGTGGGAACATTCAACTTTAGAAATGGCTAAAATTATAAAAGATTCTGGATCTACAACAGTTTGTCCACTAAATAGAAAATGCGATTATGGAATAAGGGTATTACAACCTACAACTTCTCCAAAAGGAAAAGAATCAATTGAACAACAGTATTATAGTTGTGGAGCATTTGGAGATGACCTCGATAAAGTTTCAGCAATAGATTTTAATAAAGAAATATATAATAAAGAATTTTTTACACCATTACAAAATGCTATTCATTTAGATACTTTAAAAAAATCGTGTTACGGATGTCCAATGTTTCAAATTTGTTGTGGATGTAAAAAAACAGTGTCAGATTATAGAAAAAAAGGACAAGAATCTATTGAAGAACATTGCCAAAAAATGAAAAAACTTGCTCCAGAAATATTGCGAATAAATAAATTTTCTGAAGAAGAAATAAAATTAATGATTACTCCATATAAATCTGAAATGTAGAATTATATTCTTATAAGAAATTAAGTTATTTATTTTATGGGAAACATTATAAATTTTATACAAAAGAGAAATGATCAATACGCTAGATTATACTATCAAGTTCAAAATGATCATCAAGAACCACATAAATTGCAGATTTTATCTGAATTAACTAAAGAGCAACAAAGATTTAATATGTTTTGTTTTCAACAAAAAATGAAATTTTCACAACGAAATATATTTAATCCAATTTTTAACAAAGTCTCAAATAATATAAAATATTAATTTTGTATAGTAATTGAAGTTTCAATAAATGATAAGTATAGAAGATAATATATTTCTATACTTTATGACTACAGTTACATATACATCTGAAAGTGTTTCAGCTCTGTATAATAATGTCGAATTTGTTAATACACTTAAATTAAAGTTAATTTCATTTGATGAAACTTTTGAAACTCAATCTTTAGACTATACTCAAAATGGTGAAGATAGATTGTATTTTAATTTTTTTGAAAATCATAATTTAAGATACATTCCTGAACAAATTGCAAAAGTTAAAGTTAATGGATCTTTTATCGATGCAGGACAAATTGGGCCTTACTACTTAATTAAACCAAATGGCATAGCTACTTTTAATACTGGGATTCAAGTTAATGGAATAAATTCTTTATTGCAAATTGCCACATTACTTGGAGAAGAATATAAAAAAGGATTAACCGTGTTAGGAGGGAATATACTAATTACTGAAGATCAAGCTTTAAGTGTTACTCTTACTAATGTTTCTGATAAATTAATAAAACTATGTCCAAATCAAGACGTGGCATTATTATATTCTATCAGTTAAATAATTATAATTTAAAATGACTAGGCTTGAAATTAATAGAGAAATTCTTAAATTAATTTCTGATTTAATAGAGTCCAGTTCAGATTTGAGATTTATTCAAATGCTACAATATTTGGATTGTACTCATGCCGGAAGTTTTCCTCATAAAACTGATCAATTTTATGAGGAGTCTGAACAAACTTTAGAAAGAATAAAAATAATTTTGCAAAAAACTTAAAATACTTATGTACATTTAAAAATGTTATATGTATAAATAATCATGGAAGATTCAATGTTGAATCTTTCTAGTTAAAATGTTAATTTATTTTTTGTCTCTTTATGTCTAACACTCGTTTTTCTGCTTTAGCAGTTCTTGATTTTATCAATGCAAAAGATTTTGAAAAAGTTCAAGATCTTTGTTTTTATGATTGGTTTTGTAAAACTGAATCTCTTCCAGCCAAAACAAAAACGTTATCCGCTAAATTTAAAGCAATTTCTAAATCATCTAAGTTTGATCTTAAAAATGTGGCTGTTCATTTTAAAAACAATTGTCCAGTCAATGGAAGATTATACGACGACATAAGAATTTCTGATATTATTACAGGAAATAATCTTTATGTAATTGTTCCAAGTAGTGGTTATAGAAATGAATTAGGGGAAGCACAAGTGTATTCTAGAGAAGATGGATTTGAAACTCCAGTCGTAAAAGGTACTTGGGCTGATGTAAAAGCTTATTTTGCTAATTAATTTATAACTTTCTTAACTCATAACTGTTTCATCTCTATATATATGAAAATATTAGTATCTCTCTTACTGCTGTTAATTTTTAATAATACTGTTTATGCATATAATAGAGATGACTACGGTTCTGGTTGGTGGTATAACGTAAAAACACATTGCGATATACGAAAAGAAATTTTAATTGAACGCAGCATAGAACCTACTACAATTCAAAAACCTTGTAAAATAATTTCTGGTAAATGGAAATCATTTTATTCTGAAGAAATTATTAATGATTCTTCTACAATTGACCTTGATCATTTGGTTGCTGTAAAAGAAATAGACGATTTATGTGGGTCAGCATTATCGTCTGATCAAAAACGAATGTTTTATAATGATAAGGAAAATTTGGTTATTGCTACTCAAAAAGAAAATAGATCAAAAGGTGCTCGTACAACTTCAGCTTTTAAAACAAAAGATATTGAAAATCAATATAACTCTATTAGAAAAAAGATTATATATAAATATTGTAAAATCAATATATAATATATACATGCTTATATTTCTAATTCTTATTGCTATTATAGCAATTTCAGTCGTTTTAAATAAACTAATATATAAACATGAAATAACATTATTGGAAATGTTAGCTAATCTGACTATTCCAATACTTATACTCGGAATTTTTTGGTTGATTTCAATTTCATCTAAATTGCATGACACTCAAATATATAACGGTCATGTAATCGAAAAACAAAGAAATAAAATTTCTTGTAGACACTCGTATTCTTGCAATTGTCGTCAAAGCTGTAGTGGATCTGGAAAAAATAAAGTATGTTCACAAGTTTGCCAAACTTGTTATTCTCATCTTTATGATTTTGAATATGTAGCGAAAACAACAATAGGAAATTTTTATATAGATACTATTGATAGACAAGGAATTCAAATTCCTCAACGCTATAAAGACATAATTATAGATGAGCCTGTATCAGACACGCGCTCATATCAAAATTACATTAAAGGATCACAAAATTCTTTATTTAATATTAAAGTTGAAGTGTCACCAGAGGATCAGAAACGCATTCCTAAGTATCCTAATAAAATTTATGATTATTATCGTTTAGATAGAGTTCTTGATATTTCTGGGTATCTTTCTAAAGATCTTATTAAAGACCACAATTTAAAAATATCTGAAATTCTTAAAGATCAAAAGTCTGAAAAGAAGTCAAACGTTGTTATTGTATATTTAAAAGATTCTGAAGATTTTGCAAATAAAATAATTTCACAATGGATAGGAGGCAAAAAGAATGACATTCTTATTTTTATTGGAATAGATAAAGAACTTAATATTCAATACGTTAAAATTCATAGTTGGTCTTTACAAAATATATTTGATGTACTATTAAGAGATGACATCTATAGATTAAAAAATATTGGAAATCCAGAATTATTCAATATCATACAACAAGAAATTGACAAAAGCTACGTAAGAAGATCTTTTGAGGAATTCGAATATTTACGTTGGCAAATATTGCCTAGTACAATAGAAGTTATTATATATTGTATAACATGCCTAATATGTAGTTTTACAATTGGGCATTTTTTAAGTAAAAATGAAATAAAATATTATTGATATATGCAAAAGAAAATTTTAATGTTTACAAGTCCGACATGTGCTCCGTGTGCTCAAGCAAAAAGAGATTTAAAAGAATTTATTGATTTACAACAAATAGAAGTTTTGTCTTCTTCAGACTCTATGGAATTATTTCAAAGCAATAATATCAGAACGGTTCCAACATTTTTATGCATTGAAAATGAAAATATTATTGAAAGATTTACTGGCTACAATACTGACATAAAAAATAAAATTGAAGACTTTATAAATCCTGTAGAATTGTAATTATATATAAACTGATAAATTTATTGATTTAATATGACTGATAAAATAAAAAAATATATTGCTTTAAGCGATATTTCTAATAGTGAATTAGATAAGTATGGAATCAATCCAGAGTCTCTTAATAATCTCACTGAGTATGAATTAAATGAATTGTATAATCCGGTAAATTGGAATTATGATTCTAATGGATCTTATATGATTTATGCGTCTGATATTCCAGCCATTTATGCTGAGGTGCAAACGCATATAGAGAACGAACGAGACGAAGCTCAACAAGCTGAAAGAGAAGTTGATCAAAACATTATAAACGATTTTTCTAAAATAGCAGATTCTTTACATGGTTTAGAAGAATACGCTAAATTTAACAATATTTCAATAATTTTTATTTAATCAATATGAAAACAGTACTTTTTTCTATATTAGGATTTTTCCCATTCTTAGGAATTATTCTTTTTATTTCTTACACCAGTTCATATAATTATGGTAATAGAATGGATAATAAAATTCAATCTCAATATAAAAATATGGAAAATGTATTGGCTCAATATTCTCAAAAAGTTAGAGAAGTTGCTCAGGTACCTGGAATATATAAAGACGATTTAAAAGAAATTGTTAATGCTTCAATGTCTGGCCGTTATGGAAAGGACGGAAGTAAAGCAGTATTTCAATTTCTTAAAGAGCATAATCAAACTTTAGACAGTTCAATGTATGTAAAAATACAACAAATAATGGAAGCTGGTCGTAATGATTTTCAATTTGAAAATACAAAATTGATCGATATGACTAATGAGTATAAAATTGCAATAGGATCATTTTATCAAGGTTTTTGGTTAAGGATTGCTGGATTTCCAAAAATTGATCTTGAAAAATATAAACCAATTTCAAATAGTTATGCAAAAGATACATTTGAAAAAGGGTATGAAGACGGTCCAATAAAGTTGAGATAGTTTTTATATGAATCAAGAAATTAGAGATAAATTAATTGCAAAGGCTATATGCGAATTGCTTCCAACAATTGAAGGAAGAGCAAAAATGAGTAAGTTATTTCAATATTATAATGATAGGGATAAATACTATGAAGAGCTTATGAAAATAACCAATGTAGATAAAGAAATTTAACTTAAAGATGATATGGTATGCAAGTTAAAATCAAACAAATTTACAATAATAAGAACTTGTATATTTACAATAGGTCATTATTGCATAGATATAACAACTGCTTATTTTGTAACTGGTGCAAAAATTGAGTTGCTTGCAATATCATCTTTAATAAGTCCGATAATAAACGCTGGATGGTATTACGCAATTGACAAATATTTCTTTTCTAAATTCTGTTTATTTAAGTAAATATGAGTATATACCAATATTTATTATTAAGCAAAAGTTCTAAAGAAGTAGAAATAGAATTACATCTTACCGAAAAATGCAATCTTAATTGTTTATTTTGTTGCGCTTTAATTTATCTAATATAGATAAATTAAAAATAGATATATGATACAATATTCAAATGAAGAGCTCAAATATTTTTTAGAACACACTAATAAATATACTCTACTTAAGAAATTTTTTAAAGAATTAAAAATTGAGTATCAAGAAAATTTAAAGGAATTTTTTGATACTCATAAACTTTTGGTTTCTCAATTTAAATTATTATTAGAATATTATTTCGCTAATAATAAATGGCCAAAATGTCAAATATGCAATAAAGAACATGCTAATTTTCATAGACAAATATTAAGGCATTATTGTAATAACAAAAAATGTACTTTTGAATATTCAGCTAAACAAAGAAATGATCTATATAAACAGAATCCTGAAATTCTTAAAAAATCTAATGAAAAACAAAGACAAACTAATTTAAAAAAATATGGATCAGAATATTCATTTACTTCAAAAGATTTCAAACAAAAGTATAAAGAAACTTCTCTTAAAAATTGGGGAACAGAAAATCCTTTACAATCTAAAATTATAAAAGAAAAAAGAGAAAATTTATGTTTAGAAAAATATGGTCATAAATCTCATTTATCTTCTAAAGAAATTCAAGAAAAGAGAAAACAAACTAATCAACAAAAATATGGTGCAGAGCATATAACTCAGTCAAAGTATTTCAAACAAAAGTATAAAGAAACTTCTCTTAAAAATTGGGGAACAGATTGGCCTGTTCAGAATATAGAAGTATTAGAAAAAATTATGACAAAAATAGAACAAATAAAATATTATACTTTTCCTTCTGGTAGACGCGTAAAAGTTCAAGGATACGAACCTCAGTGCTTAGATTATTTGATTAATGTAGAAAAAATAAACGAAAATGATATTTTAACCCAATTTGAAAATGGCTGCCCAAAAATAAAACATACCAATAGATTATATCATCCTGACATATTTATAAAATCTCAAAATAGAATTATAGAAGTTAAAAGTCTTGGAACTTTGAATTGGCATTATGCTGACAGTATGAATAAAATTGAATCAGCCAAAAATAATGGGTATTTGACAAACATTTATATAATGGATAAAGTTGGAAATTTGCTAAACATTATATGAGTATATATCAATATCTGCTCTTGAGTAAGAGCTCTAAAGAAATAGAGATAGAGTTGCATTTTTCTGAATTTTGTTCTATATCATCAAAAAAACTTAATGATGGGTCATGGACTAATAGCGGGTGCATGTTTTGCTGTCAACAACATAATGATTCTTTTCCATCTAAAGAGCGTTTACAAGGAAAACTTAACATACTTAAAGACTTTATTTTAATGCAAACTTCTAATGTGTATAAAGTAAATATGATGGGAGGAGAGATTTTTTCAGATGAATTTCCTGACGACGTATTTGAGTTATATAAATGGTTTCTAATAGAATTAGATAAGCTTTTAGAAAGTAAAAAAGTTCAATATGGAATAACAACTAATTTATTATTCAATAAAACAGAAAGAGTTCTAGAATTCATCAAATGGATAGGTGCAAACTATGATTTTTCTTTAGCTACTAGTTATGACCCTAAATTAAGATCTTGGTCCAATTTTCAAAGAGATTTTATTTTCAAACCTAATGTGGAATTATTTAAGCCTTGGCTTACGTCTGTTAGTACGGTTCTTCATAAATTAACGATTAATACACTTTTAAAAGAGGAGGATTCATATTTAACGTATCTGTACAATAACTTTAATCTCGTGTTTACTTGGTATGTTCCTAAAAGCCAAATTAGTGAAGAAAATAATTTAAAAATGATACCCTCAGACAATGACTGTAAAAGTATTCTTTTTTATTTAAAAAATACGTATCCTAATAGTGAGCCTATAAAGCAGTACATTGAAAATGAAAATAATACGATTTCTTGTTGTTCTCATAATCGGCTGCTCATAGACGCTTATAATTTAACATCTAATTGTCTTTATTTGGCTCCAAAATATAATCAAAATGAATTTAAATCAAAATTAGATAAGGATTCCATAAGTCCCATGTTTGAAACATTCATAAATAAAAATAAGTGTATAACCTGTCCTCATTTAAAAAAGTGTGGCTTCGTTTGTTTTCCCTTGTCAGATTTCAAAAATAGAGAACAAAATACAATCTGCTTTATGAAAGAATTTTTTGACGATTTACGCCAATGACTATTATATACATACATAACATTATTAATATCATATATGGCTAGAATAGAAAATTTACATGAATTTAGAAAAGAGGTTTTAGAAAAAATTCATAAATATTTAACCGATAATAAAATAGAGATAACAACTAATGATGGGACTAAATTAACATTAGTTCCATTTTCAGACCCAGATGAAGATGACGAATTTGGATTTACAGCTTCAAATGAAAATGAAGATGTAGAATTTTTTGTTAAATTAACTGGCGGTGGTCAATGGCTTTAACCTTTCAATAAATAACTTTTTTAATTATTATGACCGAAAGACAACTTGTTACTATAAAAAGAATTACTCAACTATTACCTATTGAAGGTGCGGATAAAATTGAATTAGCTATTGTGGATGATTCATGGAAAGTCGTAGTTGAAAAAGGATTACACCAAGTAAACAATTTAATATTTTATTTTGAAATCGATTCTTGGATTCCTCATGAACTTGCTCCATTTTTATCAAAAGGAAAAGAGCCTAGAGAATATAACGGAGTTAAAGGCGAAAAACTTAGAACTATTAGATTGAGAAAACAATTATCTCAAGGATTGATTTTACCATTAAAAGAAGTGTTTAACATACATTTTGATAAGATACTTGAATCATACGAAAAAGCTAACACCTCAGGTCTTAGATTAGCTTATATTCCAACTAAAGATTCTGATATTTTTATAAATGAATTATTTACCACTAAATTTGATCTTGCGTAAATATTAAATGTTCAAAAATGGGAAGCTCCAATTCCTGCACAACTGTCTGGTGTATGTAAAGGAAACTTTCCATCATTTATTCGTAAAACTGATCAAGAAAGGGTTCAAAATATTTGGAAAGAGTACAAACAAAAATACAATGATATAGAATTTGAAGTTACTTTGAAAATGGATGGAACTTCATTTACATGCTATTACAATAATGGAGAATTTGGAGTTTGTTCAAGAAATCTTGAACTAAAAGAAGACGACAATAATACATATTGGAAAGTAGCTAAATCAGCAAAATTAAAAGAAAATTTAGAAAAACTTGGAAGAAATTTAGCTATTCAAGGAGAGATAATCGGCGAAGGAATACAAAAGAATCCAGAAAAGATACAAGGTCATTTATTAAAAGTATTTGATGTCTACGATATAGATAATCAAAAACATTTATCTCATGCAGAAAGAATGGAGATTTTAGACATTCTTGATGAAGACGGAAAATTATTTGGAATTTGTCAAATACTAAATAGTCAACAGTATGCTTCAGATATTTTTGAAAGAGCTTTTAAATTATCTGAATTTGAAACTTTGGATGATATTTTACAATTTGCAGATGGAGAATCTGAATCTGCTAAAATCAGAGAAGGGGTCGTATTTAAATCTATGAATTACGTTGATGGGGAAATTATTTCATTTAAAGTAATTTCAAATGAATTTTTAGAACAAGAAAAAGATTAAGTTATTAAATATTGTATGTTTTGGTTTTATTTAAAATTGATTTTGTGCTCTGTAGGTATGAGCACATTTATTGGACTTATTGTACGGAAAATTTTTAGGACTAGCAATTCTACAGATTTAAAGCCGTTAGAATTATTTATTGGAATTCCTTTGGCTATTTTACTATACACAACTAGTTTTTATTACGGAATTCCTTTAATCAAACAATTTATTTCTATATTATATGAATAAGCTTGAAAAATCATTTACTTGGGGAAATAAAAGTATAGACCAAGAAAATAGTTGTTTGAATCAAGTTCAATTTAGAGAACTTATTAAGCATATACAAGAATTCGGATATAGCTATTTAGAAGAATCTGCTAAGTATTCTGATAAAGAAGAAACTTTTAAAATATTTGAAGAACACATCTTTAATTTATTTTTACCTATAAGTCAATTAGAATACAAAATTAGAAAAGGATTAACTTGGATTCAAGTTTTAATCTATAATCCTAAAGATACTGTTACAACTGAACTTAAATGGGAAGCCGATTGTTTGATATAATATGTCTTTAAATAATTTGTTTATCCAATATTGCTCTATATACAACAATTGTAAATCTCAAGAGTTTAACGATAAACTAAATAAATTAGCAAAGTTGTATGAGATTAAAGAAACTCATACACAAAATAATTTGCAATTTCATTCTGAATACGGTATTCTTCAACAGGATAAGAATGAAACTTTTCAAGAACTTCGTCAATTATTTTTTGATAAATTAGAGGAGCATTTACAAAAAGTTGAAGAAATACCATTTGAATTATTTAATGATAATTGTGAAGATCCAAAATCTAAAGGACATACATTAAAGGATATAAAGTCTTGGTGTCTTGTACAAAGAGAAAATGCATACGCTGCAATTCATACTCATTACAACATAAATTACACATTAGTATACTATTCTAAAGTTTTAAATGCTCCATCACCACAAGGATATTTGGAAGTAGTTGATCCAAATTTATTTAATTCATTTGGTAGACACAAACAAGAATCATTTTATATTAAGCCAGAAGTTGGAATGTTGGTCATTCTTCCTGGTTATATACCTCACATGACACACCCAATATTTGTTAAAGAACAAGAACGAATATCTTGGGTGTGCGATTTTGTTAATCACGAGATTTTCTAATAATTAGTTTATACTTCGTATATTTATGAGAGATAGAAAAGGTTAGATCTTTCTATCTCTTACTTAATCTAACTAAGTTATAAATATATGGAATCAAATCTTCAAGAAAATAAACTTTATGGTCTTATTTACAAGACTACAAATATAATAAACAATAAAATCTACATTGGTCAAACTACTAATATAGATAAGTGGAATAAGGGATATTATAAAGGTTCAGGAGAAGCTTTAGTTTTAGCTATACTGAAATACGGAAAACAAAATTTCAAATCAGAATTTATTTGTTATGCAAATTCTCAACTAGAATTAGACGATTTAGAAACTTTCTATATAAAAGAATTTAATTCTTTAGTTCCTAATGGGTACAATATTTCTTTAGGAGGATTTGGTTATGGAAAACGTTCTGATGAAAGTAAATTAAAAATATCATTATTTCAAAAAGGAAGAAAACATTCTGATGAAACTAAAATAAAAAAATCAAAATCTATGAAAGGTAAAAATTTGGGAAAAAAACTTTCAGAAGAACATAAATTAAAAATCTCTTTAACTAGTAGAAATAGAAAACATTCTGATGAAACTAAATTAAAATTATCACAAATTAATAAAGGTAAAAATTTAGGAAAAAAGAGAGATAAAGAAATAGTTGATAAAATAGCATTAAAAAATTTAGGTAAAAAACGTTCTGATGAAACTAAATTAAAAATGTCTGAAAAAGCTAAAGGAAGAATATCTCACAATAAAGGAAAAACTATTTCTGATGAAACTAAATTAAAAATATCTATAGCAATGAAAAAAAGAATTTTAGCTAGAAATAACATTATATATTAAATGATTTTAATATATATATATATATATACTCAAAGAAATTTTTTAACTACGTATGGCAAGCAATTCTTGTATTAAAAAAGCAGATAAAATTAAAGATCTTGAAAAAAGAATAGAAAAAACTTCTAAAAAATTGGAAGATATGCGCTCAGATATTTCTTTAAAAACTAGAGAATCTTCTTTATTGGCAAACGAAATTAAGAATCTTAAAGAGCGCAAACAAGCTTTATTACCTAGAGAATTTAGAATTTCAGACCATGCAATAGTGAGATATTTTGAAAGAATTCTTAATTACGATATAGAAGATATACGTAAACAAATAATCAATGAATTGAATAACAATAATGATACAGTTTGTGGATTTAAAACAAAAATTGAAAATAATACATTAATAACTATTTTACCAGTAAAATGAAAACACATAAAATAATTGAAACACAAATAGATCACTTAGGAAATACAGAACATTCTTATCGTTTAGAATATTTCGATGAGGCTTTACAAAAACAAATAACTGACATTTCATCTAGTGCTTTAGTTGTAAGAAAAGTCGAATTGGTCTCTCATCATAAAAAAGATAATCTTGTAAATTTTTCAGACACAGTTACAATATCTTATGAAGGAGAACCAACTTACAATTTATTAAGACACTTTGGAGTTTTGGAGAATATAAATTTTATGGATTATTTTGTTTTAAAATTCGATTTAGAGCAAAAAGATTATTATCTTAAAGTGTATGATTCAGATTTTTTTAAATACAAAATTCCACAATTACCTAAATTATCAAGAATAGGATCTCAATTTGGAATAGGAAAATATTTTGGAAGACCTAAGTTGAGTAAACACAGAGATGTATACTTTTTTCATCATGACACCCAAGAAGTTTACCAACACTTTAAATTAGGAGAACCAATCAATGAGATATACGATTCAACAGATGGTCTTGCTCTATTTGGAGTGTCTTATTTAGAAACAGAGAAAGGTACTGAAATAATCAAATTAAAGCGCTATTTTTATCCAGACGATATGAATATTCATTTTCCAGAAAAAATCTAAAATACTTATGTACATTTAAAAATGTTATATGTATAAATAACTAAGAGAAATTCGCTGTTGAATTTTAAATGTAATTTATTTGTCATTACGAAAAAATTAACAAAAAGACAATTTGATAAAAAGTTGTTATTTGCAACACTTTATGGAGGAAGAGCTTCAAATTTTATAAATAAGGAATCTAAACTACTATATAAAGTTTTAAAATTTATAGGGCTCAAATCATATATAGATAAACTTCAAGCTAAAAAATTAGTAAAACTTTTAAGAATAAAATAATATGAAAAAAGCAGTAATATTTGACATAGATGGAACTTTAGCTGAAATGTCTCCTGAAAGAACTGGAAGAGAATACGATAAAGTTCATTTAGATAAGCCAATTAAGCAAACATTTGAAATTTTAGATTTTTATTTAAAATCAATCAAACACTGTTCTAGTGATTTAGACATAGTCTTATTTGTTACTGGAAGAAAAGAATTGTGTCGAAAACAAACAGCTAAATTTATAGAAAATAATTCTAGTGAAGCTTATTGGAATTATGGCATATATAAAGGTCTTTCTGAGGAATTTTATGAAGATGACGACGGTTGGTATGAAGGGGACGATACATATCCAGTTAAACTCTTTATGAGAGGAAATAAAGATCATAGAAAAGATTATATTCTCAAAAAGGAAATATACGATACTTGTATAAAAGATATATATGAAGTAGTGGCAGTATTTGAAGATAGGCCATCTGTTTGCAGAATGTGGAGAGATTTAGGTTTACTAGTTTATCAAGTTGGCGCAAAAGATGACTTTTAATTTTATGAAATTTATATTATTAACATTTCTTATAGTTTCATGCTCTAAACAACAAATTATTGTTGTTCGTGGTTTACCGGGAGCTGGAAAAAGTACTTTTGCAAAAGAATATACAAAAACTCATGCAAATTTTGTTCATATTGAAAAAGACATTCTTCGTAAAGAAGTTTTTAAAGAAAAGTGGCAAGAAAACATTTTAAGTAGAGACAGCGAAATAGTAATAATGCATTTACAATTTGAGAGAATTCTTCAAAATTTACAAAATGGAAAAAACATTATAGTAGCGAATACGCATTTAGACGATAGACATATTCCAGTATTTTACGAATTAGCAAAAACATTTAATGCACAATTAATTATACATGATTTAAGAAGTGTTCCTTTAGAAACGTGTATAGAACGCGATTCCAAACGGGACGTTCAATCAATAATATCAATAACTGGGTTAAGCAAAAAATATTTAACACACTAAATTATGAAAGGTACCATGAATTATCATCCAAGATTTTTTAGTGATGACAAGCTAAAGAAAAAAGTTTCAGAGCATAGACAAAAATAATAGAAAATTTAAAAGAGCATTCTTTAAATTTAGCAAATCAAATTATTATGGTTGATTCAGAAAATAATGAACTTTCAATTGAACAAAAACAAAAACACATTTTTATACAATTAGCACGTATTCATATCAAAAATTCTCAAAAAACTTGGCATACTATTTATAATTTTTAAATGAATCATAAATTTTAATTTTTATTTATTATATACATATATAAGTTAATGAATGAAATCAGAAACAGCTAAGTAGCTTAGGTGAAAAATTCTCGATTAAGAAAGTAATTCATTATCTTACTGAAAGACTGTTTTATAATTTTACGCGAAATTATAATATATTTAAATTAAGTTGGCGAATTTAATTTAAACTAAAACAGAAAGTATGAGGGGCTCTGGTTAAAATCCAGGACAGATGAAAATCTGGGGTTGTATCTTTCCAACTACGTGTTCCTTCATACAAAAATTGTTAATATTGCGGAGTAGAGCAGTCCGGTAGCTCATTCGTATATTGGTCAGTAGCTCAGTTGGTAGAGCAGAGGATTGTTAATCCTCCGGTCACAGGTTCGAGCCCTAGTATTATTTTATTTTTAATAAGCTATAATAGAATATTAAAATTTGAGTATGTACTATTATCTATACAAAATAACTAATATATTAAATAATAAAATATATTTTGGAGTTCATGAAACATCTAATCTAGAAGATAATTATTTTGGATCTGGTACATACTTAAAAAATTCAATTAATAAATATGGAATTAATAATTTTAAAAAAGAAATTCTGGAATTTTTTGAATCTAGAGAACTCATGTACTGTAAAGAAAAAAGTATAGTAACTCCAGAATTTATAAAGTTAAATAATACGTATAATTTAAATGAAGGAGGCAATGGAGGTTTTTATTACATAAATTCATCTGGAAAAGCTCATAAATTTAATAGTTCTATAAATAAAAAATGTGGATTAAATTCATCTTTAAAATTAAAAGAAAAATGTAAAGACGCTAATTTTAAAAATTCTTGGAAAAATAATATTTCTTCATCTGTTAAAAAATATTATTCAGAAAATAAACACCCATGGTTAAATAGACATCATTCAGAAGAAACAAAATTAAAACTTTCTGAAAAAGCTAAAATTACATCGAAAGGATCTAATAATTCTCAATTTGGTAAAATTTGGATATACAATGAGACTCTACAAGAAAATAAGAAAATACTAAAAACTGATATAATTCCAATAGGTTGGAATTATGGTAGACGTTTAAAATGGAAATAATTGTTTTATTTTAAGTAAATTGTAAAGTTTGTATTATATACATATTGGAAGCGTACGAGCTAGGATATTTGGATACAGGATTCGCTATCCTCCAGAAAAAGTAATTCGTTAAAGTTGTCAGTATAGCCGAGCTAGCTAGCGGTCACTAATTATACTCAAGCGGGTGAAAGTCCCCCGCTTCCATTTATTTTAATATTTCATATTGAAACATGATAACTAATAATAGCGAATTTGATTTTAATAAATTCTTCACTAAAGGTGGTTTTCAATTTAGATATTCAGATACAGCATTTCTTTCCATTCTTGAAGATTATGTATTCACTAAAGAGAAGTATAATTTAGGTCATAATGAAACTATTCCTGTAGAAACAGCTCAATGGGATAAACCTTTTCATAAAAAAGAATGGGCACCAAAAATATATCGAATGGCAACCGAATATTTATTGAATTCAAAACTACTTAGAACATATCAAGATGTTTATGGCAAATTCAATTTTATTAAGATAATGCTTCATAAAACTCCGAAAGGATATATAAATACGTTCCATTCTCATACTTATGATGGAACTGAAATGCATATATTATTGCATTTTGGTAAAGACAGGAATATGCAAGACGGCGGTCTCATAGAAATAGGCGAAGTTATGGATAAAGAAAATGTAATATTTAATCCAATTGATTTTTATGAATCTAACCCAAAAAAACATTTAGTAACTTGTAGTTCCGTAGTAGACACAGGGTTATGCACAATTATAAACAATCAACATCCATATTTTCGTCATCAAGTAACAGAAGTTTTAACCGATAAACCTAGATACACACTTATGATTGCAGTGGGTTATAAAAATAAAATTCAAAAAAGAAAAATAAATCATATTTAATTATTATATACTATTGATTGTAAATATAAGAATTAGTGTAATGGTAACATTCCAGCTTTTTCTAGCTGGAGATATGTAGTTCGATTCTCATATTCAAACTTTACAATCTAGGAATTAGTGTAATGGTTAGCACATTGCCGCAAGCAAAAGAACGGGTTCGATTCCCGTATTCTGAACATTATTTTAAAAAACTTATGTACATTTAAAAATGTTATATGTTTAAATAATCAAGAGAAGTTCAGATGTTGAATTTCTCAAAATGTTAATTTATTTAGTATCCTTATGTCAAACGAAAAATTAGAAAATACACATTTATTGTTAAGCAATATTCAAAATATATTTTTTGAATTAGCTGAACATAATATTTATAGAGATCCACAAAAATATAATCAAGAATTTTTTGCATCTTTTGATCATCTTACAAAAATCATGGAAGATTTAAAAACATATATCAACTCTTAAACATTCAGTATGCAAATAGGATTAGAGCTTTTAAAAAGTCAAGATTTAAAAGAAGATCTATTGCAGACTGAGTTAGAAAATAACTATGAGAATGCAATAGACTGGGTTAATCGAAAATATAGTATAGAGGATCCTTATGATAGATACGATTTTTGTGTTGTTCGTGAAAAAATAAAATTAATTTCTGATTGTTTGAAATTTGATATTCCTTTACGAATAGACTTGAATAAAAAACAAGATTTCAATATTAATAAAAAATTTAAATCAATATTCGATATAAAACAAGATCATGTAGATTTTAATCATAAACTATGGATTTCTATTTTTAGTGATGACTTAAATAGAGATATTAGAATTGTTTCACGGACTCAAGCCATTAAAGATTTAATGAATAAAAAAGAACTTTTTATAAAGTCTTTAGTTAAGGGATTTAGCCGAGTTTTTTCTCTTAAAAATGATTTTAACAATATAGATAAAAAACTTATTAAAACTTTAAATGCATCTTACGGAAAACATTGGTTCGAATTTGAGGATTTACAACTTGGTTCTCCAACTCAAGACAATATTAATTTATTGAAACAAAGAATAGGAGAAGAAAATTATCTCGAGTCTGCCATTAGGGCAATTCTCATATCATTTTATGACAGGGAAAATGAAGTGATAATAAGTGAAGTTCGGCCTTTTAAAAGTGAAAATGAATTTCGGTGTATTTTTGTTGGAAATAAAATTCATTCTATTTCTGAAAGAATTGATTATTTATCTTTTTCAAAAAGAACTCAAAATGATTATGCAATAGTATACGATTATTGTATTTATTTAGCTGAAAAGTATTATACAAAAGTTCCATATAAAATCTGGAATGCTGACGTATGCTTAGTAAATGGAAAACTAGAAATAGTAGAAGCACATCTTTATTGTAATATGCTTGGTCATTTTTTGCACAATCAAAACTATACAAAATATATGGCATTATTAAGTGATACTTAGATTATATTATAGTAAAAGTATAATTTACTATAATATAAAATATGTACTATTTAATTGCTATAATCTGTTCTATAATATCATACGACATTGCTCGTGCCTTTACAAAGTTTAAAACCACATTTGCTTTCTTTGAGAATAATAAATTAGATATTCCAATAATTCATATATTTTGGTATGCAGATATTTTAATTGCATTTTTAGTACTAATATTTGGAATATTTCTTAAAAGAGCAAAACAAGTAAATGTATTTGATTTTAGATTTTATCTTAAAAATAGAGATATAGTAATATTTCTAGCTTTTCCAATGATTGCAGCTAGTTTGAAATCTTATTTATCTGGAGAATTGCCTGGTTCAGTTATAATGACTTATGGGTTATTTACACCATTTTTAGCATGCTGGCTTTCATCAAAATTATTAAAAGAAAAAATACCGCCTAAATATAATATTGCTATCATACTCGCATTTATAGGCTTTGTTATAACTAAATCAACATCAATCTCATTAGGTACTGTTAATTTTTTCTTAATTTGCTATATTATTGTAAATGCAGTTTCAACTATAACTATAAGACATTTGTCTCTTAAAAGAACTAATATAGAGGGAATATTTTTTGAAAATTTAAGTTATGCTTTAATAGGTCTTGGCTTTTTCTTACTGTGTGGAGGATTTCAATTAAAATATTTATTCAGTCTTCAAGTTTTATGCGTAGCTATACCATCAATAATACATCACACATTTGTAATATTAGGAAATCAAAAATCTAAATATTTTGCATCAATAATATTTACTGACTTTTTCAAAGTCTCAATAGCTTTATTATCAGGATTACTTTTTTTCAGCCGATTACCTACAGTTTATGAAATTATCGGAATGTTTATTTTGTGCTTTAGCGTTGTTTTCTTACATTCTTCTGATTATATATTAATAAAAATTAAGTCATTATTTGTATGGATAAAAAAGATAAAATTAGAACTTCTAATGGCACCATTTATGATTCATGTCCTTATGTAGATAGAATTCAAGAAATTTTACAAGACAATGAATCTAAATTTAAGCCAGAAGAATTAGCTGAGCTTAATCAAAAATTAGAATTAATAAGAAGAATAAATTCAGAATTGAGAGAAGAATCTGGAGTTACTTTTGAAGTTCAAGAGCCTTATAATTTTGCTGCCGTTTTAAAACAAATAAAAATTATGTATCCAGAAGATAAGGAAAAAATAAATGATATAATTAAGTTGTATTATTAGAATTATTTTACTCTTATAAATTATGGATTCTACTGAAATTAAAAGAATAATAGAAAATACCTTTAAAGAATTTTGGAAATTAAAAGAAAAGGAAACTATTGATTTAACTAAAGATGTAGTATATACGATAAATAATTTTCAAAATGATCTTATTTATCAAAAAATATTCAATAGTACACTTTGTTTTGAAAAAAAGAAAACTGACATTCAAATAAAAAAATATATTAAAAAAATTATTTTGAAGAAGTGTATAACAGAGGATGACTTCAAAAAATACAGAAAATATAAAATTCATATAGAAAATTTTTTAGACTATAAATTAACAAAGGTTCATATTGAATATGATAGTGAGTCTTAATGTTTCATATAAATGCAATTTTCGATGTTCTTGGTGTTACCTTACAAAAGAGCAATTGGCCGATAAGAAAAAATCTCAATTAGGTGATATAGAAAAAAGACTTCAAGAAGTTTCACAATATAGAAAAATAGAACATATAGATTTGTATGGAGGAGAAATTGGAATTCTTCCAGTTTCATATTTATTGAAATTAGATCAAATCCTTAGAAAATATACTAATTCAATAAACATAATAACAAATTTAAGATTTATAAATCCATATTTTCTTAGAAATGATATTTCAGTTTCAGTGAGTTACGATTTTGAGTTTAGACAAGATCACCAAATTGTATTTAATAATATTTCTAAGCTTAATAAAAGAGTTTCAATATTAACCTTGGCAATACCCGAAATATGCACTAAAAATGCTCTAATGATGATACAAGAGCTAAATAAGCTTCCAAATATTGAATCATGGGAATTAAAGAAATATTCTCCCAATCAAGTTAATCAATTAAGGACTTCATATACAGACTACGAAAACTTAATCATTTCATGTCTTGAAAATAAGGACGAAATGAAGTTTCAATTTATGAATGATTCTTTATTGAAAAATTCATTAAACAAATCATACAGTGCATATTCAGATTCTCATATTTACATTACTCCAAATTCTAAATTTGGCATATTAGACTTTGATCAAAACAATAATGAGCAATTTATAGAATTAGAATCATTCGAAGATTATTTAAAATGGACTTTAATTGAAAAACAACGCGTTTCTAATAATACATATTGTTCACAATGTAAATACCTTGGCCATTGCTTTACAGAGCATCTACGCAATGTCTCTATGGATCCAGAGGTTTATAGCTGTGATGGTCAATTTAAACTATTGAAATATCTCGAAAACACGCGCTATAAAGACTAAATTTCTATTATATAATGAATAAGTGAGAAGTGGGTGAGCAATTTATAGCAATATAAATTGTTGCATGCCAGCGAGAAGCTTATAGAGAAAAAACCAAATTTGTTATATGTTCTTAATTACTAATACTAATGAAATTATCTAAAAAACAATTACTATTACATAAACATCAACTACTATATAATCTAAATCCTAATAACTATACAGATACAAATAAAACTATAAATATAACTAAAAGAAAAAAATCCTTAATTAACAATATAATAAAAACTATAGATAATAATCCTGAATGCAATGAACCTGAAAAAACATATACAGTAGCTATAATATATTCATTACTAATAGAAAAACATTTCGATATATCATTTTACGATACAATTAACAATCCAATATTATTAACATTCAATGCAAAATTTTATAAACATTACGAGAAAGATAAAAAAACATATAGGGCAATAATTAAATATTATGGGAAAGCAAATATCTTAAAGATAGAGTCTCCAACAATTAAGATCATATCAGAATATTTTTATGAAGAATTTCAAAGTGCTTTGAAAGATAAAAATCTAATTATCAAATAGATTATTTATAAGTAAGATCTAATAAAGAGAATATAAATTTATAAATTCCCTATGTTGGATCTTATTAAAGCACTAAATGTAAAGGTTACAGATCTTTTGTCTAGGACATTACTGACTTTGACAAATCAAGGATCTGTTCCGGCCAATCCTTCAGCAAATCAATTTAAGGTATACTACAGAAATAGTATTTTATACACTTTAGACAGTTCTGGGATTGAGCGTGAAATCGGAGGATCTGGCGAATTTATTCCAATAGGAGCAATTATGCCATTTTATGGAGCTGCAGTTCCATCTGGATGGTTGCTTGCAAACGGTTCAACATTTTCACAACCATCATATCCTGGGCTTTATACATTTTTAGGAAATTCAAACGTTCTTCCAGATTTAAGAGGCGCCTTTTTAAGGGGTAAAAATAATGGAAGAGTTGATGGAAATCAAGATCCAGACGGTGAAAGAGCAATAGGTCATTTTCAACTTGATGATTTTAAAAGTCACAATCATACATCACAGATAAGTTTAACAACCTCTGGGTCAACAACAACGCCAGGGCTTGGAAGCGGAACACCGAGAACAAGTGATCCATCTAATTCAAGCGGAGGACTCGAAACTCGCCCTAAAAACATAGCTGTAAATTGGATTATTAAAGCAAAAAATACACCTGCAACACAATATCAAATCAATGCTTCTGCCGGATTGTCTTTAACATTAGATGATATTAATAAAGTTGCCAATTTATCATTAGACACTTCAACAATAGGCATCCCAAAAGGATATTTGTCTGGATTGACTTTATCAAACAATACAATAACTCCACTAACAAAAATTGACGTTTCAACCGGAGTTTCAGCTGATTCAACTGGTTCAGTAAGCTTAAACCTGTATTCACCAATAACTAAAAGACTAAATGCTTCTTGGCTATTAGGAAATGATCAAGGTGGACTAGCTTCAGCATTATCATTAACAAATGCTACATGGTATCATACATTTATAATTTCAAATGGCATTAGCACTGATATTTATTTTGATAACAATTTAAATGCAATAAACAAGCCATCTGGATATGCATACTTTAGATATATTGGATCAATATATTACATTGATGGAATTAATGGAATAAAACCATTTTTCCAAATAGGAAATAGATTTTATTGGATTACACCAACTTTAGATTTAAATATAGTAAACGTTGGGACAACTAGAAATTTGTATACTCTTACAGTTCCTAAAAATATAAATGCATTGGCGTCTTTAAATTTATATAGACTTAGTGAAACTGATTATTACATTGCATTTCCTGGAACATCAGATCAAGCACCAATGCTGGTTCAAGTTCTCCATTAGTTTCAATAGGACAAATTAATGGAGCCGCAGATACTTCGGGTTCTTTAGGATCTTTTAACGTATTAACTGACACTAATTCAAAAGTGGCCATTAGAGGAAATGCAGCAACTTCAAATTTATCAATAGCTACTTTAGGCTGGGAAGACACTAGTCTTGGAACTCCACAATCAAGTGGATTACAAAACACCAATCCAATTTTATTTTCAGCTCAATGTACAACAAACTTGGCTGCATCTGGAATAACAAAAATACCTTTAACAACAGTAAATTATAACATTGGAAATTATTATGATTCTTCAACGTCAAAATTTCAACCTCAAGTCGCTGGGTATTATCAAGTAAATTGGGGAATAGGCGCGACAATAGCTGGTCAAGGCATTGCTTACATCTATAAGAATGGAGTATCTATTGGAGACTCTTCAGAACTTGGAACTGGAACACTGGCATACAAAATGAGCAAATTAGTGTATTTAAATGGTTCTACAGATTACATTGAATTGTACGCTTCTGGGGCTTCAACAGTTTACGCTGGAATAAATACATTTATGGAAGCATATAAAATAAATGATGTTGCACCTCAAACAACTTCTTTATTACCAAAAGGATACATGTCTGGATTTGGCACTTCTAATAATCTTACAAATTCTTTAAATACGATTGACATTGCGCCTGGAGTTGCTTCGAGCGTCAATGGAGATTTTGATATTCGTACTAATTACATAATTTCTAAAAACATAGATTCTACATGGGCATACGGGTCTGGATCTGGAGGCCGAGCATCTACAGTAGCACTAACAAACGCGACATGGTACCATTTATTTTTAATTTCAGATGGAGGAAATATTGATGCATATTTTGATACAGATAAAAATGCAGCTAATAAACCAACAGAATATACTTATTATAGAAAAGTAGCTTCTGTATATTACATAGATTCTACATTAAAAATAAAACAATATTTCCAATATGGAAATAAATTTAAATGGA
>Ga0172372_10002806_pt1 | contig 26140 bp, 19 predicted proteins | sample LakKiv5m_2_FD_114544 | JGI IMG/M metagenome (GOLD analysis project Ga0172372, IMG submission 114544) | Freshwater microbial communities from Kabuno Bay, South-Kivu, Congo - kab_092012_9.5m | ecosystem: Environmental > Aquatic > Freshwater > Lake | place: Democratic Republic of the Congo...
GCTGGCGGCTGTTTTCCTGCGCCGCGGTCTTCAGCCACGCCGCAGGCAAGCCGACGCTCAAGCTCGCTGTCACCGGCGAAAAACGCCGGCACTGGTGGCTCGTTCTCCTCCGCCAAATGAGCGACGACGAAGACTGCGATGCAGTTGCCGCACTCTCCGCCAGAGCCGGTCCTCACCAACTTATCTGGCACTCAATTGCATGATCCCGGCTGAGCGCGGGCCACCGCTCCGCAAGGCACGGACGGCGGAGGACCCACGCGCGCTCCGTTCACCGTTCAGCGAAACTTCCTCCGCATGGCATCGATTCCCGGAATCACCGCCATCAGCCCGCGGTGTTCCTCCTGGAAGTTCTGGATCAGCGAGCGACCCTCGCGCCCCACCAGCACGGTCAGCAGGTACGCGTCGTGCCCCGGCGAGGTGACGGTCGGGTGATAACCCCCGGTGAAGTAAAACGTATCTCCGGACCGCGTGACGTAGGCCTGCGACGCGCCGGATCGGTCATAGATCAGCTGCGCGCCGAACCCGGAGTCCGGCCGGAAACGATAATGGTAGAGCTCGGCGAAGTCGGTTTCCTCGGGCGGATTCTCCGTGTCGTGCTTGTGCGGTGGATACCCTGACCAGCACCCGCCGTCCGCGTAGAGTTCGCTGACCAGCAGGTTGCCGACACGGCCCGCCTGCCGCTGGCCGAGCAGGTGCACGATCCGGCGCCGCGAGTGCGTTTCGAGCGAACCGACCTCCACGGCCTCCACCTCGTCTTGAGGCACTCGGAACGGCGACAGGGTTTCACGGGTGCGACCCCCGACGACGGCGACCTCGCTGTACGCAGCCACGCCCACCACTGTCAGCGGCGCGCCGCGCGGCACGTAGACGGTTTCGGCCGGACCGCTCCAGACATCGGGTCGGTGACCGACGCCGGGAAAGCAGGCGTCGCCGACCTCGAGATCGCACGTCCCGGAAAGGACCACCGCCGCCAACTCGCATCCGGCGACGGACACGGTCATTCGCTGACCGTGCTCCAGCCGGAGGAGTTGGAAGTGGATCCGCGCCTCCCGACCATCGAGAATGCGCCCATCCGCAGGAAACGGGGCACGGAGCATCTGGTGCGACATCATCCCGGAAGCGTCGCACGGCTCCGGCACGTCGGCAACGGCGGCCTGCGACCGCCCACAGCGGCAGACGATTAACGTTCAGCAAATTCACGCGGGGCAAACCCCCGGAAAACACCCATATTCTGACTGTCCGACGTTTTCGTTTGCCACGCCTTCGGCTCGCTGTGACTGGATCAGAGCCTAACCCAAGAAACCTCATTCCATGAAACCCTCCCCTGCATCCCGACCCGGGACCGCTACTGCGTTCCGCCGTGGCCTTCTCGGCGTCGCTTTCCTCTGGCTCTCCGCCGCGGGCCTCTTCGCCCAAGCGGCCGGATCCGGCAGCATCTCCGGACGCGTCCGCAACGTCGGCAACGACCGCTTCCTGAACAACGCCCGCGTGGTGATTGAAGGCAGCGGCCGCGAAACCTTCACCAACGAGTTCGGCGAATACCGCTTCGACGACGTCCCGGCGGGCGAGCAGCGCATCCGCGCCGGTTACACCGGCCTCGACAGCGAGGCGGCGGTGGTCACGGTCCCGGCCGGCCAGGTGGCGCGGCGGGACTTCAACCTGACGAGCCGCGAGCGCTACGGTGAGGACAAGACGGTCGTGCTGAGCGAATTCGTGGTGCAGAGCAACCGCGAGTACGAAGGAAACGCGCTCGCGCTGAACGAACAGCGCTACTCGCCGAACGTGAAGGTCGTCGTCTCCGCGGATGCCTTCGGCGACATCAGCGAAGGCAACCCCGGTGAATTCCTGAAATACCTCCCCGGCCTCTCGGTCGACTACGTCGCCGCCGACGTCCGCACCGTGTCGGTCCGCGGCTTTGCCTCAAACTTCACGAACGTCTCGTGGGACGGCATGCGCCTGACCAGTTCGGCCTCCGGCACGAACAACCGCATCTTCGAGTTTGAGCAGGTTTCGATCAACAACACTTCGCGCACCGAGGTGACGAAGGTCCCGACGCCCGATACGCCGGCCGACTCGCTCGGCGGCAGCATCAACTTCATCTCGAAGAACGCCTTCGAGCGCAAAGGCGCGCAGTTCAATTACCGCGCGTACCTGAACATGAACAGCGAGAACACCAAGCTGTCCAAGACCCCCGGTCCGGCGAACAAGGAGACCTACAAGATTCTCCCGAACTTCGACTTCGACTACACCCTGCCCGTCAACGACCGCTTCGGCCTCGTCATCACCGGCCTCACGTCCAACCAGCACGTCGAGCAGCACCGCTGGCAGACGACCTGGAACTATGCCCAAGCCGGCGCGACGCCGACCAATCCGTATCTCCAGCAGTGGCAGTTGCAGGACGGCCCGAAGACCACCAACCGCGCCTCGCTCGGCGTCAAGGCCGACTGGAAGCTGACGGACACGCAGACGTTCTCGATCGCCGCGCAGAACAACTACTACAAGACGTTCTTCGGCAACCGGAATATCAACTTCAACATCGGCACCACCGCCACGCCCACGCCCGCGACCGGCACGCCGCTTTCCTGGGGCCCGGACTTCGTGCAATCGGCGACCGGCCGCGCCTCGGTGACCCGTGGCAGTTCCTTCCGCGACAAGCTCGGCAACACGTCCGCGCTGAACCTGCGCTACAACTGGCGCTCCGGCGTGTGGAACGTCGACGCCGGCGCGAACGCCGCCGTGTCGCGCACCTGGTACCGAGCCCTGGCCCGAGGCCACTTCGCCAACGTGGGCCAGACCCTGCAGGGTGTCGCCGTCGTCCGCGCTGAGGGCATCGCCTTCCCCGACATGGACTGGACGGTCCGCAACGCTTCCGGCGCGGCGATCGATCCGTACTCGCTGACGGGCTACCGCCTGCTCACGGCGACGAACGACCCGCTCGACGGCAAGGCGAACGTCCGCAGCGCCTACGCCGACGTCACGCGTCAGATCGACGCCTTCTCGTTCCCCCTGGCCGTGAAGACCGGCATCAACGTCCGCGAGGAAGGCCGTGACAACCGCCGCATCAGCAAAACCTACACCTTCCTCGGGCCGGACGGCGTGGCGAACACCGCCGACGACGGCGCCGCGCCCTTCATCGACAAGCTCTACTCGGGCACCGCGCCGTACTTCAACGAGCCCCCGTTGCAGTGGATTGATCCGTATTTCCTCGGCGCCCATTATGCCGCAAACCCGGCACAATGGCGTCTCGGCACGGGCACCAACCAGACCGGCGTCGAAGCTGAGACCAATCGCCGCACGAACTCCGAGCGCATCATGGAGACGGTCACCGCCGGGTACGTCCAATTTGATGCCAAGCTGATGAACAACCGTCTCCGCGTCGTGACCGGCGTGCGCTACGAGCACACCAACGACGAGGGGGAGGGCCTGCTGACGAACCCGGACGCCGTCTTCCAGCGCAATGCCGACGGCTCCTACGTCGACGGCAATCCGGCGCTCGCCGGCATCCAGCGCGTCCGCCGCGTCGAGGCCGGCACCGCCGGTTCGCTGCAGGAACTGAACTTCACCCGCGTCGAGCGCGGCTACAAGGCCTCGCGCGAGTACGATGGCTTCTACCCGAGCCTGCACCTGACGTACGAGTTCACGAACAACTTCCTCGCCCGCTTCGCCTACGCGAGCACGATCGGCCGCCCGGATTATTCGAACATCATCCCGAACGCCAACATCAACGAGGACGACAACGACCCGAACGCGCCGGGCACGATCAGCATCCGCAACACCGCCCTCCGGCCGTGGACCGCGGACAACTTCGACCTCTCGCTCGAATACTACTTCGACAAGGGCGGCATGATCTCCGGCGGCGCCTTCATGAAGAAGCTGTCCGACTTCTGGGGACAGCGCGGCGGCACGCTCTCGCCGGAACTGGCGGACGAACTCGGACTGGAGAGCCGCTACGTCGGCTGGACGGTCTCGACGCAGCTCAACGGCGGCGACGCCGAAATCACCGGCACGGAGTTCAACCTCATCCGCCCGCTGAAGTTCCTCCCGGGCTGGGGCCGCCACCTCACCCTCAAGGCCAACGGAACCGCCCTGCACCTCTCGGGCGACAACACCCCGGACTTCCGCGGCTTCATCTCCCGCGCCGGCAACGTCAGCCTCAGCTTCAACCGCGCCCCGATCGTGCTGAACGTCAACGTGAACTACCGCGGCCGCCAGAAGGGCACGAGCATCTCGTCGCCCGCGGCGCAGACCGGCGCCCAGTATGGTGCCGCCAACGGCTTCTTCGAGTACTTCGCGCCCCGCGTGAACCTCGATTTCTCCGGCGAGTACAAGCTCTCGAAGCGCTACAACATCTTCTTCGCGGCGCGCAACGTGCTGAACAAGGAGCAGGTGATCGAGCGCTACAGCATCGCGTCACCGCGCTACGCCTCGGGCCTCCGGCATGAGGAGTTCGGCGTGAACTTCAGCCTCGGCGTCAAGGGCCGCTTCTGAAGCGCCGCGTCCCGCACCGCCGCCTTCGGCGGTGAGGACACGGCGGAAGGCGGGGAGGTCGGTCGCACCGACGTCCCCGCCTTTTTCATGGGCTTGCTCCGCCCCGCCCTCGCTGCCCCGGCCCCGGAGCCACCGGTCCGACCTCCGGCGGCGAGGCGGGGGTCGCCGGCGGCGGACTCGAGGGGCGCGGCGGTTCCGGCGGACTGAAGATCGGTCCGATGGCGCACGCTTCACGCGCGCGGACCGCCCGAAACGAGGACCGGCCGAGCCGTGGCTCCATCCTCGTGAAGGTCGCCGGAGACGAAGGCGGAACGCAACGCCACCTCGGCATCCGGCGCGACGAGCACCTCGCCCTCGATGCCGGGAAGGATGTGCGACTCGACTCTCCCCGGCGCCGCGACGATGCGGGCGGCCGCGTGGGCGCGCTCGATGAGGGTGGTGTGGGCCAGGGCGAGGGTCGGCCCACAGACAAACACGGTGGGGTCGGCGAGGCGTCGGAGAACCGCATCCATCATCGCCGCCCGGTTCGCCTGAGCGTCCGGAAGGGCACACCGTTCATGCGCCCCGCTCCGGGTCTCCAGACGCCACTCCCGCTCGTGCAACCACGTCAGGGTCCCTTCTGAGCCCTCCAGCACGATCTCCGGCTCATGCGTCGACGCACAGGCATGGCTCGCCCCGAACCAGAAGCGCACGCCCTCGGCGCTGACGGCACGGATCACCCCCGTATCGAAGGTTTCGATGGCATTGGTCCGCCACAGCACCGCCTCGATCTCCCCGGGAACGGCGGCGGAGACGGTCTCAGGACCGGCGAGGAAGAGCGCGAGATTCACGAAGTGGGCGAACGCGTTGCTCAGCACGGAATCGAGGACCGGCGCGCCATCGGCAGCGAGGCGGCCGGCCCAGTGATTGCGCCGGAAATAGGACGTCGGACGCGGCCAGAGGCCGAGAAAGCGCACCCGCTCCAGCCGACCGATCAGGCCCTCGTGGAGTCGGCGCCTCAACGCGTGGACCGCAGGATTGTACAGATCCTGAAACCCCACGGCGACGAAGCAGCCAGAGGCGGCCCGTTCCGCGGCGGCGATCGCCTCCACCTCGCGGACCGATCCCGCGAGGGGTTTCTCGACCAGTACGCTCATTCCCGCCGCGAGGGCCGCGACGGTCATCCGTTCGTGCCAGGCGATGCCTGTCGGGATGAGACACAACTCGGCGCGACCCCGCTCGGCTCGCAGCATCGACTCATAGTCGGAGTAGATGCGACACCCCTCCCGCTGCAACCGGGCCACCTCCGCGGGCTCCTCGTCGCGATTGATGACCACGGCGGCCACGAGGTCGAGGCCCAGTGGCTGGGCCGCCCGAGCCAAACCCAGATGAATGCGGCCGTAGCCGGAAATGCCGATCAGGACGGCGCGGAGGCGCGACGGACCCTTCATGACGTCAACCGGGAACGCAGAAGCAAACAACCGCCCACGCCATCTCCCGAGCGCCTCGCGCCCAAGGGGGAGACGCGGAGGACCACCACGAAGAGGTCCAACCCGTGCAGACTGCCGAAGGCCATGAGAAGGGAACGCGGATAGGTGGAGAGAGCGGCGCAACAGCACCGAACCGGGGCGCACCGCACGCCCTGCAGACGCTAGGTTGGTCCAAAGCTCCCTCCACCCCCACAAAACCGGACAGTCCGAGAAATCATCCCGGCCTCCGCTGGTTCAACGGTTGGCGCCCTGGCGCGGTGGACACCTCTGCCTCGGCTGTCATGCTCCACGGCATCCCGTTTCCGCCTCCGCCGCAGATCCCTTCGCCGCAGTCATTATTGCATAGCGATGTCGAGAGCAAGGCAGCTCGCGGCGACCGAGGAATTTCGGGCGACTTTTCCACGTCTGCGGATTTGCGCGGAGGGAGCGTTCCGGACCTTGTAAGCGTTCGGCTTCAAGCCGCGCTGTTCCCACACACCACATGCCCGACTACTCACTCTTCCCGTTCACCGACTACTGGTGGTTCTACGGATTGTTCACCCTCGGGGTTTTGGGGTTTCTCGCCTTGGACCTCGGAGTCTTCCACCGCGAAGCCCATGACGTCGGATTCAAGGAGGCCCTGACGTGGAGCGTGGTATGGATCAGCCTCGCCATGCTGTTCTGCTTCGGACTCTGGAAATACGCGGCGTGGAAACTGCCGCAGGATCCACGCCTCATTGCCGAGGGTATGACTGCGGCGCAAGCGGCGGCCCTCGCCGACCAGACGGCTCTGGAGTTCCTGACTGGCTTCGTCGTCGAGAAGTCGCTCTCCGTCGACAACATCTTCGTCTTCGTGGTCGTTTTCTCGTACTTCGCGATCCCGGCGAAGTACCAGCACCGGGTTCTCTTCTACGGTATCCTCGGCGCACTGATTTTCCGCATTATCTTCATCTCAATCGGCGCCGCGCTGATGCAGTTGCACTGGGTGATCTGGCTCTTTGGCGGCTTCCTGATCCTGACCGGACTGAAGATCCTCTTCGCCCCGGAGAAGCCGATCGAACCCGAACGCAACCCGGTGATCCGCCTGCTCCGCCGCCTGATCCCGGTGACGCCCCAGCTTCACGGCGATCGCTTCTTCCTGCGCAAGGAGGGCGTGCTGTATGCCACCCCGCTGCTGGTCACGTTGGTCTTCATCGAACTGAGCGATATCGTGTTCGCGGTCGACTCGGTTCCGGCGATCTTTGCGATCACCAAGGAGCCGCTGATCGTGTTTACCTCGAACGTCTTCGCCATCCTCGGTCTGCGCGCACTCTTCTTCCTGCTCGCCGGGGTGATGCACCGCTTCTGGGCGCTGAAGTACGGGCTGGGCCTGATCCTGATCTTCGTCGGACTGAAGATGGTGTGGCTGAATGAGGCGTTTGGAGGGAAGTTCCCGGTGACCTGGTCGCTCGGGATCATCGGCTTCATCCTTGCCGCCTCGGTGACCCTGTCGCTCAGCTTCGCCCGGCGACCGCCGGCGGCGACCGGCTGAGTCGCCCCGCCGGCGGTCGCCGGGCGAACGGACTGTTTTTTCTTTTTGAACGTTTGTCCGCATCCCTCCGTCTGCCTCTGCGTGGTTCAATTGGTTTGTTGGTCTTGAGGTAGAGAGTTAAGCCCGCCTTGGGAAGGCGGGCTTAATCTTTTCTGGGATTCGAACCCAGGGACACGGGCACTCCGGAATGGCCTAGAAATCGAGCGCCTTGACGTCACCGATCTCCACGCCGAACCGGTCCTTGTACGGCTTCACCCGGGTAATCTCGGACCAGGCGATTTCGGCGCGGCCGCCGACCCGGAAGACCCACGCCACCTTGCCGGCGCCCTCGGCGATGATCCGCGACGGCTGCGCGGCGTAGGCTGGGTCCACGACCGCGAAGACGGCGTCGATCTCCACGCGGTCGACCCGCGCCGCGAGCCCGGCCACGCCGGAGAGCCGGAAGCCCTCGGTGGCGCGAACGGTGACGCGCTCGATTTCGGAGCGGGCCTTGCCGACCCGCACGACCACCTCGAACTTGTCGGACGGCAGGCGCCGACTCACCCCGGGCTTGATCGGCACTCGGTACAGGTAGACCTCCGGTTGCTCCTCGACGAGCGTGGCCCGCTCGAAATCCATCACCTCACCCAACGGCCGCTCCCGCCGCCGCGCCTCCCGTTCCTTGCGCCGCTTCCACGTGCGAATGTCCTCCTCCGAAGGAATGCGACCCCGGTAGAGCCGCAGCGACCACTGTTCATCGTCCGGCTTGGAGGGGTCATAACGCTCAAGCGTGGGACCGCCCTCGGGATCACCCCGCCGGGAGTACTCCCGCACCTCCTGCGTGTAAGCCCAGTGATCCGTGTCAGCGATCAGCTTGTCGACGGCTGCCTGCAAAGGCGCCGGCATTTCAGCGCGAAGTCCCAGCGGAAGAAACGCGACAATCAGCCACAGACAGCGACGCATACACCCGATCACGCTCATGCAGCAAAGATCTCCGGAACAGTGCGCCGCCGCAAGCGCGCCGGCGAGGTTGACCGCGACCCCGGCTGAGGCCGGGGCATCTCCCGCGCTACATCCGGCAGATCAGGAGTTCGCGCTCGTAGATGAGTTCCTTGGGCAAGTGGCTGTGCAGATCGATGAACAGTTCCTCATGGCCGATGATCTCGCTGCGCCAGGCGGAGCGGTCGAAGGACTGCAGGGCGTCGAAGGTCTCGCGGGAAAACTCGAGTCCCTTCCACTCCAGATCCTCGTAGCGCGGCTGCCAGCCGATCGGCGTCTCGCGACCGAGCGCGCGCCCGCGGGCGCGGTCGACGATCCATTTGAGGACGCGCATGTTGTCGCTGAACCCGGGCCAGAGGAAACGCCCCTCGGCGTCCTTGCGGAACCAGTTCACATGGAAGATGCGCGGCGTCTCGCTCAGGCTGCGCTGCATCTTGATCCAGTGCCGGAAGTAGTCCCCCATGTGGTAACCGCAGAACGGCAGCATCGCAAACGGGTCCCGGCGCACCTTGCCCAGGGCTCCGGCGGCGGCGGCGGCGGCGGTCATCTCGGACCCCATGGTTGCGCCCATGTAGACCCCAGCGCTCCAGTTGAAGGCTTGGTACACGAGCGGCATGGTGGTCGCCCGGCGCCCCCCGAAGACGATGGCGCTGATCGGCACGCCCTCGGGCTTCTCCCAGTCCGGATCGATCGTCGGGCACTGGGACGCCGGGGCGGTGAAGCGCGCGTTTGGGTGGGCAGCCTTGGCGCCGGTCTCGCGCGCGAGGGCCGGCGTCCACGGTCGGCCCTGCCAGTCCAAGCACTCCGACGGCGGCGTCTCCGTCATGCCTTCCCACCAGACCCCGCCCTCCGGGGTGAGGGCGACGTTGGTGAAGATCGTGTTCTTGGCCAGCGCGGCCATCGCGTTGGGATTGGTCTTCACGGACGTGCCCGGGGCCACGCCGAAGAAGCCTGATTCCGGATTGATTGCCCGCAGGCGGCCGTTGGCGTCGGGTCGCAGCCACGCGATGTCATCGCCGACGGTCCAGACCTTCCACCCCTGGAACGCTGCGGGCGGGACGAGCATGGCGAAGTTGGTCTTGCCGCAGGCGCTCGGGAAGGCGGCGGCCACGTAGGTCTTCTCGCCCTGCGGGTTCTCGACTCCGAGGATCAGCATGTGCTCGGCCATCCAGCCCTCGTCGCGAGCCATGTTCGAGGCGATGCGGAGGGCAAAGCACTTCTTGCCGAGCAGCGCGTTGCCGCCGTAGCCCGAGCCGTACGACCAGATCTCGCGGCTCTCCGGGAAGTGCACGATGTATTTCTCCGGCTTGCACGGCCAAGGCACCTCCTTCTGCCCCGGGCGCAGCGGGGCGCCGACCGAATGGAGGCACGGCACGACGCGCTTGGCTTCGCGGTCGATCTCGCGGAACACCGGCAGGCCGATCCGGGCCATGATCCGCATGCTCACGACGACGTAGGGCGAGTCGGTGAGTTGCACCCCGATCTGCGCCATGGGCGACCCGACCGGACCCATGCTGAACGGCAGGACGTACATCGTGCGGCCCGCCATGGCACCGGAGAAGAGCGTCTTCAGCTTGCGCCGCATCTCGAAGGGATCGACCCAGTGGTTGGTCGGTCCGGCGCTGTCCCGCGAAAGCGAGCAGACGTACGTGCGGTCCTCGACGCGGGCCACGTCGCCGGCGTCGGAACGCGCGTAGTAGCAGCCCGGCCAGAGTTGCTCGTTCAACTTGATGAACGTGCCGGACTCGACCATCTGCGCGCAAAGGGCATCATACTCTCCCTGCGACCCATCCACCCAGTGAATCGCCGCCGGCTGGGTCAGCTCGGCCATCTTCTGCACCCACTTGCGGAGGTGCGGATTGGTGCTCAGCGGCTTGGAAACGTCGCGGGAACGCATGCGGACAGTCTATCCCTCCGCCACCGGGAGTAAACCGGAAACCCCGTCGGCCCGCGCGGCGGGGCCCGCCCTCCAAACCCCGTTTCGCTTGATCCCGGGCCTTGTGCAGGGGGAGCGAGACGGATGCGTGCTCTTTTTTGTATACTTTTTGAACGTCGTCACGCTACCCAACCGCTTGCGGGAGTGATAGCGTTGCACGAGTCTAACCGTGCCGGCACCCCTTTACGTCGGCACTCCCAGAAACCTCGAAGAACCATGCACCCGTCACTGGCTCGCCGTCGTCACGCCGGCTCACTCGTCACCTCCCTGCTCGCCTTGGTCCTCGCGCCCGCTTCCGTGGTCCGGGCCCAGACCGCCCCGGCCGCCCCGCCGCCGGACCTCGCCCGCTACGACACCAACCGCAACGGTCGCCTCGACGCCGACGAACTGGCGCAGCAACGCGCCGACGAGGCCCGCCGCAGCGCCGTCCCGGTCCAGTCCGCCGCCGGGAACTCGGCGGAGGGCGAGGTCGTCAGCCTGTCCCCGTTCACGGTCACGACCGACGACCGCGGCTACCAGGCGTCGAACACGCTCTCCGGCACCCGCCTCAACACGAAGCTCGAGGATCTCGGAGCCTCGATCACCGTCGTGACGAAGCAGCAGATGATCGACACCGCGGTGCTCGATCTGAATGACGTCTTCCTCTACGAGGCCAGCACCGAGGGCACGGGGAACTACACGCAGTTCACGCCGAACCGCAACGGCGGCATCATCGACGGCGTCGCGAACGACCCCGCCCGCGCCAACCGCATCCGCGGCATCGGCAGCCCCATCAGCGGCTCCGGCGTGAACGTCGCGATCGGCAACTTCTCGAGCAACAGCCGCATCCCGATGGACACGTACAATCTCGACTCCGTCGAGATCTCGCGCGGTCCCAACTCCAACCTCTTCGGCCTCGGTGCCGCCGCCGGCACCGTCAACCTCGTGCCAAGTCAGGCGAACGTGACCCGCAACGCCGCGTCGACCAGCTTCCGCTTCGACGACGCCAGCGGGCACCGGGTCAGCCTCGACGTCAACCGCCAGATCCTCGCCAACCGCCTCGCCGTCCGCTTCGCCGCCGTCGATGAGTCCAAGGGCTTTGAGCGCAAGCCGTCGTCGGAGGACATCCGCCGCTACTACGGCGCGGTCAAGTACATGCCGTTCCGCAACACCACGCTGACGGCCGCGTTCGAGCGCTACGACAACAGCTACCGTCGCCCGAATTCGCTGACGCCGCGCGACGCGGTCTCCGAGTGGCGCGCGACGGGCAGCCCGACCTGGGACCCCACGACGCAGATCGTGAGCTACGCCAACGGCCGCACGGTGGGACCGTTCGCCGTCACGAACGAGAACGTCCTCCTGCCCCCCGGCCTGATGTCCGGCAGCACCGGCTACGGGCGTCTCACCGCACGGATCGAGAACGGAGGGGTCCAGTACTTCACCCAAAACCGCACGGCCAACAACATCACGACCGGCACGCCTTCACCCTTCACCAACAACAGCAACATCCGCTACCTGTCGACCGGCACGGACATCATGCGCCGCAAGGCCAATCCGTTTCCCCTCTTCTTCGCTCCGTCGGTGACCGACCGGGCGATCTACGACTGGTCCTCGATCAACGCGGTCGCCGCGAATTGGGGTGAGGACACCGCCGACACCTGGCGCGTGGAGGGACAACAGATTCTCATCAACTCCTCCTCCCACCTCCTCGCCACCCGCGCCGGATGGTTCCGTCAGGAGTTCTCCCGCACGAGCTACAACATCATCGATAACACGGACACCGTCCTGTACATCGACATCAACTCAAAGCTCCTCGATGGGCGCGCCAACCCGAACTTCCTGCGGCCGTTCATCGAGTCCCCCGCCCCCTTCGCCAATGTCAATCCGGAGACCAACGACATCGCCAACGGCGACCTCGCGTACCAGTACACGCCGAAGGACCTCCCGCGCTGGCTGTCGTGGATCGGCAATCAGCGGTTCAACGCCCATTTCTCCCGCACCCTGACCGACACGGAAGCCTACACCACGGGCCAGTGGGTCTCGAGCAGCCATCCCTGGGTCAACGCCGCCAACCGCGTCGGCGGCAACCAAGCCGCCCAGCGGTTCTACGTCGGTGACTCCCAGGGCCAGAACATCGACTACGGTCCCTCCCCGATCCGCAACATCAGCGGCACGTACCCGCTGAACTGGTACAACAACCTGACCCGCACGTGGGTCACCGAGCAGACGACCCTCGCGGAACTCGGTCGCGTCGGCACCAGCCGCAACCGGAGCGAGTTGCGCACGCTGAGTCTGACCGGCCAGAGCTACCTGCTCGGAGACCGCCTGATCGCGACCGCCGGCTGGCGCCGGGACCGCCGCCGCGAGCGCACCTCCGCCGCTGCGGCGGTCAACCCGGCGACCGGACTCGTCGAGTACACCAACTACGCCACTTGGGGTGCCTGGACCGAGGATGCCACCGGACCGCTCGGTGCCGCCACCCGGGCCTCGCAGCGCGGCGACACCACGACCTACGGCGCCGTCGCCAAGCCCGTCCGCTGGCTCAACCTGCACTATAATCGTTCCGACAGCTTCTTCCCGCAGGTCGTCCGCTATTCCATGGACCTGAAGGGCGTGCTGCCCAACGCAAAGGGCGAAGGCGAGGACTACGGCATCAGCTTCGCCGCCCTTAACAACAAGATCTTCGTCAAGCTCAACAAGTACGAGACGCGCGAGGACGGCTCGCGCGCCGGCGAAATCGGCACGCTCGGCAACCGCACGTTCCGTCTTGAGGGTCGCCCGGAGAACAATGGTCTGCGCGACAACAACGGTTTCTACCCGTGGGCGCTGGCGCTCTCCAACCGGCGCTTCGCCGCCCAGGGCATCACGCCCACCGCCCAGCAGTCCGCCTCAGCGGTCGCCAAGATCATGGGAGTGACCGATGATTGGATGTCCGTCTTCCTCGCCGCTGGCAACGGCCAGCCGCAGACCAACGGTCTCTCGGATGTCATCTCCCGCGGCTACGAGTTGGAAGTCACCTACAACCCGACCCCCAACTGGCGCATCAAGTTCACGGGGGCCCAGCAGGAGGCGATCGACGCCGCCATCGGCTCCGAGCAATTCGACTACTGGCAGTCCCGGCTGCCGGTGTGGACCACGGCGAAGGATGATGCCGGTAACCTCTGGTGGACAACGCGTCCCGCCGCCGGCGGCGACGCCCCGGAGACGGCGTACTACAACAGCCTGCTGTCCCCCTACCTGTTCGGCGTGGCCAACGTCGGCAAGCCCCGCACACAGGTCCGGGAGTACCGCTGGAGCGTGATTTCCAACTACAGCTTCACCGAAGGTCGCCTCAAGGGCTTCGGTGTCGGCGGCGCGGTGCGCTGGGAGGATCAGGGCTCGATCGGCTTCTACGGCGCCCCGCCGTCCACGCTGCCCGGCACGTTCAATGGGGTCATTCTTGAACTCGACCCGAAGCGCCCCATCTGGGATCCCGCCCGCGCGTACTACGATGTGTCCGCCAGTTACCGCTTCCGCCTGTTCGAGAACAAGCTGCGCGGCAGCGTCCAACTGAACATCCGCAACCTCTTCGAAGACGGACGGCTCCAGGCCGTCGGCGCCAATCCGGATGGTTCCATCTACGCGTGGCGCATCATCGACCCGCGCCGCATCATCCTGAGCGCGACGTTCGATCTCTGATCGGGTTCGGATCGGCCCACCGCCCGGCCGCCGCGATCACGCGGCGGCCGGGCCGCGCGGGACCGCCGGACGTTTCCGGGTCGCCCGCTCTCGCTCCCCGCCCATGCGTTCCGCCCACCCGTCCGTCGCGGGAGGCCAGGCTCCGGGGATGCTGCGCTACATCAGCCTGGGATACCGGCGGTTCGGGATCCGGCCCGTGCAGTCACCGCCGCGCTCCAACTGGGAGTTCTTCGCCGTCGTCAGCGGCTCGTGCGCCCCGGTCTTCGGCGACGATGCCCCGGTCTCGCTCCGCGCCAACACCCTCTGGGTGTTTCCGGCGGGCAGCGCCCACGGTTGGACGGGCAATGGGCGGCGAAGGGCCTACATCACGACGTTCCACTTCGGCGTCGTGCCCGCGTTGCTGGAGGCCGCCGCAAGGAATCACCGCACCCTTGAGCTTCCCCTCAGGCCGTCGGAGCGGAGAATGCTGGTGGACCTCGCCAAGCGCATCTATCGCGAGCGGGAAGAGCCAACGACGCTCAGCACCCTCACCTACCAGAGCGCGCTGCTGGAGTTGTCGCTCCTCGTGCTGCGCAAGCTGCCCCAGATGAAGCAGCCTCTGCCGCCCAGCCCGGCCGAGAAAGTGGTCGATGCCGCCTGTACGTGGTACACGACTCGTCTCGCCGACCGTCCGTCGGTCCAGGACGTCGCCCGGGAGGTGCACGTTTCCCCCAGCACGCTGCGCCGCATGTTCCAGGAGACCCGGCGGCAGACACCTCTCAAGATCTTCTCCCGGCTGCGCTTGGAGGCCGCGATGCAACTGCTGGCCGAGAGCAACCTGAAGCTCGAGGACGTCGCCAGCGCCTGCGGCTACTCGTGCGCCAGCGACTTCTGCCGGTCCTTCCACGCCGAGATGAAGCGTACGCCCGCGGCCTGGCGCCGCGATCTTCCCACCGGTCCAGGCTACGTGCGGCGTTAGCCACGCCGCCGTCATTGACCCGGGCCAGCGCGACTCCTAGCTCTCTAGGGTCCTCCCATGCCGCGATCCACCGCCCACGCCACCGATCCCGTCAAACAGTTCTCGGTCTTCGCCGAAAACCGGGTGGGCCGTCTCTACGATCTCACCACGCTCTTCGCGGAGAACCACGTCCACGTCATCGCCCTCACCGTCCTCGACACCACGGACAGCGCCATCGTGCGGATCATCGTCGACGACCCCGACCGGGCCCGCGAGTTGATGATCAACAACGATTTCCCGTACCGGGAGAGCGACCTGCTCGCCGTGGAACTCATGGCGGAGGGCGACCTCCGCAGCGTGCTCGCCGCCCTGCTCGAGGCGGAAATCAATGTCCACTACGTCTACAGTTTCATGCGCCAGCCCGCCGACCACACGGTGATCGCCCTCAACGTCGAGGACACCGACGTCGCCGCCCAAGCCTTGTCCCTGCGCGGCTTCAAGGTGCTGACCCAGCACGACATCTCCCGCTGATCCGGACCGCGTCGAGCCTTCGACCCGCGGACCTCTGCACCGGCGGTATCGATCCTTCTCGCGGAGGCGCCCCGTAAACCGGCGCGTCCGGGGACGCGGGAGACGGGCTGCTCAGCCTTTGACGTCGCCCATCTTCTCGCCTTCCAGCGCGTAGATGCCGGTCATGTAGCCGTTTTCGAACATCGCTCCGACCTTGAGCTGACCGTAGAAGTCGAGCGGGACATCCTGAATGGGACGCACGCCATTCGCGAAGCGCACGACGACCCACTGGTTCATGTCGGGCACGGCCCCGAAGCAGCACATCATCGGGTCGCTGAGCAGGAGAAACTCGGTAACCTTGCCCTTCTCCATCTTGAGCGGGAGCATGAAGCCCGTCAGGCGGACTTTGCGACCACTCAGGTCCTTGAGCCACGACGGGATTTGCTCCTCCCCGGTCGGCGGTTCGAGCCCTGGGTTCGCCGCCGGGTCGAAGGCCGGAACCTTGAACGTGTAACTGGCGAGGCGATCGAAGCCGAGCTTGAGGAAACCGTTTTCCTCTTCCAGCGGCCCTTTCGGCGCACCGGTCGCCGTCGACGCCACGCCGCTGGTCACCGCGCTCAGCACGAGAAGAAACGCGAGCCACACTGCCCCGCCACGAAAAGTTTTCTCCGCCATGAAACAATCGGTACCACAACTTTTCCGCACCGTCAAAAACACAGTATGGTCCGTCACGCGGACCGGACGAAATCCAAGTCGAGCGGTGCCCGCGCCGAGCGCCCGTTCGTGGCCAGCACCTCGACGCCTCCGCGCACCGCCCGGACATCCGCCACGCAGTCGAAACCCCGCGGGAGAGCCACCGCCGCAAAGAGATGCGCAATCCGCAGCGGCCGCCTCCGATCGAGCTTCACCATGGTCGGCAGGCCCGCGCGATTCAACGGGTTGGGCCGCACCGACTCCGCCTGGCCGAAGTGGAAATACGAAGTGACTTCCTCGACACCGAGGACGTCGACATGGCGCCCGTTCCACGGCGGATAATGCCGCCCGCCATTTGAATGCCAGAGCACGGTGTGCGTCAGAACCTGCGGATCCTTGATCTGCAGCACGCAATAGCGCTCCTCCGGATACGTCACCGCGCTCCATCCGAAGGCGCCCTTGCCGGACCCCATCAGCATGACCAGATCCTCGAAACCGCGCCGCGCGGGATAGCGGGTCAGGTCGGCGAAGCCGCCGGCCGCCAGCGGGACCCGGTCCAGCCGCCGGAAACGCGCCCCGGGGCGGAGCGCCGAGTAGCCGCGGCCCGCGGGCAGTTCCAGCGGCACGGGCAGGACTTGTCCCCAGCGCCACCCGCCCACGGAGACACGCGCCGAGCCTTCACCGTCCGGGAAGCGGAAGCAGGGATGGGTGCCAATCGCCATCCGACCACTCATGCCGGTGAGAAGGTGCTCGCAGTACACGGCGGCCTGCCCGTCGCGCACGGTCAGGCGCTTGTCGATCCGACCGCGCCGGATCCGGGTCGCGAGGTGGGTGTGCAGGGTCTGTGCATCTCCCGCGGCGATCAGGCCGCCGAGCGTCCAGTCGGCATTCGCTGACTCCCCGTGCGGCGGATGCGACTCGCCTCCGACGGCGGTGCCGTTGCCGCCGAAGGGGGCGCAGAAGAAATCGCCCCGCAGGGCCGTCAGGATGTTCGGCGTCCCCGGCGGCACGGTCTCGGTCGCCCACGGCGCCACCGCGAAAGGGGATACCTTGCGACCATCCGGAAGCCGGAAGGTGAGAGGGCCAAGCATCCCCGCCGTGCGCGTGAGACGCAGGTCGACCTGACGGTTCCGCAGTCGCCAGCTGGGCTGGCCGAGGTGATTCTCCAAGGAGGGCGTCATCGCACCGAGAAGACATCCACCCGGCGGGCCGGGGTCAATCGCGCGCTCACGCGTGGCGGGCGGGCCAGCGTCGCCGCTCCGAACCCGGTGTTGCCAGCCCGACCGGCACCCGCGAGAGTCCCCGGCCCGCCATGCCGTTCACTCCGATCCCTCTCGGCCAGCCGATTCCACCAGGCGTCCACAGCGTCTCGTGCAGCCTGCCGACCATGCGCGACGTCATCGGCTACGAGGAAAAGGATCCCGCGATCACTCAACACCTGACCTCGGGTTACCCGCGGTTCGTCCAGCATCCGTTCCTGCGGGACGCCGGCCGCCTCATGCTCGAGGGAGCCGGGCTGCCCGGACACCAGTTCTGGCCCACCGCCAGCGCCCGCGCCGCCGCCGCGCTGCGCGACGCGCTCGCCCCAGCCCGCGCCCAAGTGCTGGTTCACGATGGCTTGCACGGGGTCGCCTTTCCGGCCGATGCCGACACGCACGGCCGCGCCAAGCTCTGGCTGCAGCACTGCGGGCGTCTTGCCTCCGGCCGCGACGCCGAGGACTTCCTTGTCCGCCAGGGCAAGCTCCCCGCCGCCGCGCCGGAAGCGCTCTTCGTCGGCGACGCCGAGGAGGAGGTCCGTCGCTACCTCCGCCGCGCCTTCGCCCCGGCGACCGACCAGAATCTCTTCATCGCGAACTGCGGCATGAACGCCGTCTGGGCCGCCTTCCGCGCCGCCTCCGATCTCCAGGCCCGCCGCGGCCGCCGGGTCTGGATCCAACTGGGCTGGCTCTACCTCGACACGATCGCCCTGCTCCAGAAGTTCCACCCGGGCACGGCGCCCGTCTTCCTCGGAGACGTCTTCAACCTGGACGCGCTGCGCGCGCTCTTCGCCAGCCGCGGCCACGAGATCGCCGGGATCGTCACCGAGGTGCCGACCAATCCGCTGATCCAGACACCCGATTTGGCCGCCGTGCACCAACTCTGTCGCCAGCACGGCGCGCTCCTCATCGTCGATCCCAGCATCGCTTCACCGGTCAACCTCGACGTCCTGCCTCACGCCGACCTCGTGGTGAATTCTCTGACCAAGTACACGGCCAGCGCCGGCGATGTCCTGGCCGGCGCCGTCGCAATCAACCCCGCAACCCCCGACGCCGCCGCGTTGCGCACGGCTGTCGCCGGGGAGTTGGAGCCGGTGTATGCGCGGGATCTCGCCCGCCTCGCCGCGCAGATCGGCGATACCGAGAGGGTGGTCGCCCAGGGCAACGCTGCGGCCGCCGCGGTCGTGGACTTCCTCCGCGGCCACCCGCGCATCGAGGCGCTGCACTGGTCCCTTGCGCCCCGCTCACGCGAGAACACCCTGCGCCTCGCCCGCACCCCGACCTCGGTGGGCAGCATGATCAGCTTCACCGTTCGCGGGCCGCTCGCCCGATTCTACGACCGCCTCGCGCTGCCGAAGGGCCCGAGTTTCGGGATGCGGACTTCCCTGATCTGCCCGTTCCTCTATCTCGCCCATTACGATCTGGTCACCTCCGAGGCCGGTCGCGCGACCCTCGCCGCGCACGGGCTGAGTCCGGACCTGTTGCGGCTCTCGATCGGCTGCGAGCCGGTCGAAGACATCCTTGCCGCGCTGCGCGAGGCCCTCGAGGCCTAGCCCGCGATCGGAGCCGCACGCCATGTCCCCGCCGGTGCGTCTTCAGGTCAAGGCCCTGCCGAATGCAGGACGCGACGAGGTGGTTGGCTGGCACGCCGGCGCCCTGAAGGTCAGGGCCCGCGCCCCCGCGTTGGAAGGCCGGGCGAATGCGGCGCTGGCCGAGTTCCTCGCCGATCACCTCGGACTGCCACGGCGAAACGTCACCCTCGTGTCCGGCGAGAAGTCGCGCCAGAAATCCTTCGTGATCACCGGCCTCGACGAAGCCGAGCTGCGCCGTCGCCTCCCCGCTGCCTGAGTCGGCGCGGCGGGTCGACCCAATCAGGCGAGGAGCTCCAGCAGGCGCTGGAACACGCCGTTGACGGTTTCCTGATTCTGGCGAACGAGATCCTTGAACACCGCGAAGTCGATCGCCGCACCCTCGAGCCCGTTGGCGTAGTTGTCGACGATGCCGAGGCTGTTGTAACGCAGCCCGATCTCGGAGCAGAGATCGGCCTCGTGCGCCGCGGTCATCCCGACCACGTCGCCCCAGTGCCGGATGATCGCGATCTCCGCGCGCGTTTCGAAGCGCGGCCCGCGCATCTGGACGTACGTAAGACCGGTGCGCACGCGGAAGGCCGGAGCGAGGCCGGCGACGATTTGAGGGATGAGGTGATTGGCGATGCCCGGCGCTCCGCCGCGCAGTTCCTCGTCGAAGAACGTCTGCGGCGGGCTTTGGATGTTCACGTAATCCGAGCAGGAGACCAGCGATCCGGGTGGCAGGTCGGCGCGGAGCGAGCCCACGGAGTTGAACGAGACAACATTCTCGTAGCCGAGATCGGCGAGGGCACGGATGTTGGCGCGGTAATTGATCGCGTGGGGCGGAAGCGGGAACCCGTAACCGTGCCGATTGATCAAGATGAAGTCGCCCCGGCGCTTGTAGGTCACGATCCCGTAGGCCGTGCGCACGCTCGCGACCTCCCAGGACGCAAACAGCGTGGAGTGGACGATGCTCGTTCCGCTGACGAACGCGACTTTCACGGTGCGACTCGGTCGGAAACCCGGTGACGCGTCAACGCTCGACCTAGAGCAGCGATCCCTGGGCGCCGCCCGCGGCGCCGCCGGCCACGCCGATGGCCTGATATCCGCGCGCGGTGATCACGCGGCCCTGCGGCGTGCGCTGGAGATATCCCTCCTGGATGAGGAACGGCTCGTGCACTTCCTCCAAAGTCTCGTTCTCCTCACCGACCGCGACGGCCACGGTGCCGAGGCCCACGGGCCCTCCGCCGTAGTTCTCGGCGATGACGCGCAACATGCGCTTGTCCATCTCATCGAGCCCGCGGGCGTCGATCTCGAGCAACTCCAGCGCGGCGGCGGCGACCGGCTGGGTGATTCGACCGGAGGCGCGCTCCTGCGCGTAGTCGCGGCAGAAGTTGATCAGGTTGTTCGCGATGCGCGGCGTGCCCCGGGAGCGCCGGGCGATCTCGCGCGCGCCATCCTCGGCGATCGCCACCTTCAGCAGCGAGCAACTCCGCTGCACGATCCCCATCAGCGTCGGCACATCGTAGTAATCGAGCCGCGTCTGGAGCGTGAACCGCGAGCGCAACGGCGCCGTGAGCAAACCCGCGCGCGTCGTCGCGCCGATCAGCGTGAACCGCGGGATGTTCAGCCGCACGCTGCGCGCGTTCGGCCCCTGATCGATCATGATGTCGAGCCGGAAGTCCTCCATCGCGGAATAGAGATACTCCTCGACGGTCTTGGGGATCCGGTGGATCTCGTCGATGAAGAGCAGATCGCCCTCCTCCAGGTTGGTGAGCAGGCCTGCCAGATCGCCGGCCTTCTCCACGACCGGACCGGAGGTGACGCGCACATTGCGTCCCATCTCCTGACCAAGGATGAACGCCAGCGTGGTCTTGCCCAGACCGGGCGGGCCGCTCAGCAGGATGTGATTCAGCGCCTCGCCGCGGCGCTTCGCGGCGCCGACCATGACTTGCAGACGCTCCACCGTCTTCGGTTGCCCGGTGAAGTCGGCGAACGAAAGCGGCCGGAGCGCCGCCTCGGCCGCCGTGGCCGGCTGCGAAAGCGCGGAGGACAGGTAACCCAGGCCCGTGGCGGGCGGGGTGATCGCAGGGGAAGTGTCGGCAGCGGGCTTTTTCAAAGGGGGCGACCTTGCGAACGTTACTTCCACTCCACCTCGGCGCCGAGGCTGCGGAGGTTTTCGACGAAGCGCGGATGGGCCCGCTTGATCACATCGGCGTTCTTCACGACGCTGCGGCCCGGCACGCTGGCGGCGACCATGTACAGCGCGATGGCGGCGCGGATCACATAGGGCGAGTCCACGACCGCCGCGTGCATCGGTTTCCGACCGAAGACGAGAATCCGGTGCGGATCACTCATCACCACATGCGCCCCGAACTTCGCCAGCTCCGGCATCCACGAGAACCCATTTTCGTAGACCTTGTTCCAGAAGTGAACCACGCCCTCGCTCCGCGTGCTGAGGGCGATCATCAGCGGCAACAGGTCGACCGAGAAGTAAGGCCACGGCGCCGCCTCGATCTTGGTGAGAAGATTGCTCGTGAACGGTTTTTCGATGACCAGACTCTGATTGCGACGCACGATGGCGACATCGCCCTCGTGCTCAACCACGACGCCGAGCTTGCGGAAGGCGCGCGCGATGAGGTCGAAGTGCTGCGGCAGGGACCGCTCCACCCGCACCTCGCCACCCGTGATCGCGCCCAGCGCGAGGAACGTCACGATCTCATGGTAGTCGGTGCCGATGGTGATCGTGGCGCCGTGCAGCCGTTCGACGCCGCTGATCTGGAGCATCGAGGTGCCGATGCCCTCAATCCGGGCGCCCATGGCGACCAAGGCGGAGCACAGCTCCTGGACGTGCGGCTCGCTCGCCGCGTTGATCAACGTGGACGTGCCCTCGCCGAGCGCCGCGGCCATGGCGAAATTCTCGGTGACGGTCACGGACATGTAGTCACACCAATGGCGAGCGCCCCGGAAGCCGCGCGGCAGCGCGATCACCAACGGATCGCCCTCGGCCACGGTGGCGCCAAGGGCCCGCAGGATTTCAAGGTGCGGATCGATCTCGCGCACGCCCAGCGAGCAGCCCTTGGAATTGGCCGGCACCGCGATCCGACGCAGCCGCTGGAGCAGCGGCGGGTACAGCAGCACCGTCGACCGCATGTCCTGCGGCAGGGTGGCGTCCTTCAAGGCGTCGCGGAAGCCCGAGTGATCCACCTGCATCGTCCCCCCCTCGCGGTCCCAGTCGATCACCGAACCCTGGGAACGGAAGAACGTCACCAGCTTTTCCAGGTCCGTGATGTCCGGCACGTTCCGCAGCGTGACCGGATCATTGGTCAGGAGCGTGGCGCAGAAGATCGGGAGGACCGAGTTCTTGTTGCCGGAAGGCTGAATGGTGCCGGAGAGCGGTTTACCGCCGTTGACGATGAGATCTGCCATGCGAGCTCGAGAACGAGCAGGGACAGTTGGATCCCAAAACCGGCCGGGCGTCCAAAAAAAAGGCGTCCGCCGGAGCGGACGCCTTGGAAAAACGGTGCGAGACCGCCTTGAGGACGGGATCAGGAGCCGGACGGACCGCCCGGACCGCGGCCTTCGCCGCCACCCTCGCCGCGACCGCGGCCACGACCCCGGCCGCCACGATGGCGGCGACGGCGCCTGCCGCCCTCGCCACCGCCGTCTTGACCCTGGACCCGCGGGCCACCGTCACCGTCAGGCCGGGGACCACGGCCCTCGAAGCCGCCGCGACCGCGACGACCATCGTGGCGACGCTGCGAACCGTCGTGGCCGCCCTCGCGGGGAGACTCCGAGCGGCTCACGGGCTTCGGAGCCTCCGGAGCAGCCCCGCCGAAGAGTCCCTTGAGCCAGCCGAGGAAACCACCGGACTTGGCCTCGGACGAGGGGGGGCGCTGGGGCGTGAAGGTCGACCCGGCGGCGGGACCCGAGGCGGCCGCCGGGGAAGGACGGAAATCGCGATCGCCCGGACGGCCCTCGCGGCGACCCTCGCGGGGCCCGCGGCCATCACGACGGCCCTCGCGGGCGGGCGGCGGGACGCCCATCGGCTCACCCGCAGGGGCGGCGGACGGACCCGGTCGATCGGCGCGAAACACGGGCCGGTCCTCGCGCCGAACGCGCGGAGCCGGCTCCCGCGCCGGGGAGTCGCTCTCCCAGCGGGTCTCCGGACGCTTGGTCTCGGCCGGGGGCAGGATCGTCAACTGCGCCTTCTCCGTGGGAGCGGCCGGCGGTGTCGGAACCGCCGCAGCGACCGGAGCCGGAGCAACCTCCGGCTCGGCGGCGGGCACAGGCTTGGCCGCAGCGACGGGCTCCGCAGCCACCGGGGCCGCGGCTGGGGCGGCCGCGACCGACTCCACCGCCGGGGCGGCGACGGGAGCCGGCGCCGGGGCGACGGCGGCCACCGGGGCGGGGGCCGGCGCTGCGGGCGCTTCGGTCTCCGCGGGGGAGAACGGATTCTGGTATTCGCGCTGAACGACGACCACTTGAATCGCGGTCGGTTGGTAATCGCCGCGCGGGGCGGCGGGGGCGGCGGACGGGGCAGCCGAGTGGCTGCGCTTGCCGCGCGCGAGGCCGGAACCGCGGCTGGCTCCGAAGGAGCCCGGAGCCGGTGCGGGCGTCGCGCTGGGAGTCGCGGCGGGGGCTGCGGAGGAATTCGCAGGAACGTCCGCGCCGGACGAGCTATTATCTGACATGACTTAGGGTTGGTTTGGATTAAGCGCAGGCGCCGCAAAAACGCGGACGGCTCGCGGAGCTGCCATGGGCGGAGCAAGAGCGCTCGACGCAGGCAGCAAACGCCACGTTCGCCTGCCCCATCCCCGGCGGCAATCCCAAATTCCCTCCCGCTCCGGTACCTGTCCCCGGCAGTCAAAGCCGGGACGGTGCCGCGGCGCGGTTCGTTTCACACGCTGCCGCCTCGCGCCGACTCGGGCCGACTCCCTGCGCCCATCGCAACGACGCACCCCGGCCAGTACCCCCTTGCGCTCCCGACGAGGCCCAGCCTACGGTTGCCTTCATGAACCCCGACAAACTCGAGGAGATCTTCCGGATGCAAAGCGCTCTCAATCAACGGATCGGGGTCTCCCTCCCCCCGCCCACTGACGAAGAGAAGGCGAAGTGGATTCTCAACTACACCCGCGCGATGCAGCAGGAACTCGCCGAACTGGTCGACTCCGTGCCGTGGAAGTGGTGGGCCAAGTACCAGACGTTCGACGACCAGAACGCCCGGGTCGAGGTGGTCGATCTGTTCCACTTCCTCGTGTCCCTCGCCCAAACCCTGGGCATGAGCGCCGATGACGTCTACCAGGCTTACCTGAAGAAGAACGCCGTCAACCACCAGAGACAGGACTCCGGCTACGCCGCCAAGGACGCGGCGGATTCCAAGCACATTTAAGACATCCGAGTCGCTCCCGCTGCAGCGGCGCCCATCGGGCGCCAGGGATTGACCGGTGCCCGCACCTGCGTTCCCTACCGGATGATTTCTCCCGGTCAGACCCTCGATCTCTCCCTGTCACGGGCCGTCGTGCGCGGCGGCGAAGCAAAGACCGTCGCCCTGTCGTCCCTCCTCCGCCGCCGCACCCTCGTATCGGTGTACATGCGGAACAACACCGGCTCGTGCGATCGCCAGATCGACTCGCTGGTCGCGGCCGCTGCGGAACTCGATCGCCTCGGCTGCGACATCATCGCGGTCAGCCGCGACTCCGCCGCCTCCCACGTGAAGTACGCGGCGAAAAAGACGATCCCCTTCGCGCTCGTCAGCGACCCGGACGACGGCATCGCCCGCGCGGCCGATGCGATCGTGGAAAAATCGATGTACGGGAAGACCTACCTTGGTCCCGCGCGGGCCGCCTTCATCCTCGACCGCAAAGGCAAAGTGCTGGCCGTGATCGAGCGGGTGGACACGAAAGACCATGCCGCGCAGGTGAAAGCGTGCCTTCTGGGGCTCGCCTGAGCGAAAAAATTCGCCCGGGTCTTGCCGCCGGCGCGACGTTCGCTAGCAACGACCTGTGAAATGGTCGCTCGTTGAACTGCGACGCCGCCCGCAGCGTCGTTGGCCCCGTCTCCTCGCGCTCACTGGCGCGGTCCTCGCCGCCGCCGTGGTGCTCTTCGGATTCCTCGGCCTGCCCGGCATCGTCCGCACGCGCGCGGTGGCCGAACTCAGCCGCCAGTTGGACCGGCCCGTTTCCATCGAGTCCGTCCGCACCAATCCCCTGCGATTGAGCGTGACCCTCCGCGGCGTCGCGATCACCGAGCCCTCGGGCTCGCCCCTGCTGTCCATCCGCGAAGCGTACGCCACCGTCGGTCTCTGGTCCAACGTCCTCGGCCGACCCCACCTCGAGGAGATCCGCGCCGACGGGATCGATCTGCACGTCGTGCGGCGCGCCGATGGTTCACTCAATCTCGCCCAACTCGGCGCCGGGCCCCGTTCCGGCCCGGGGAGCGGTTCCGAGCCGGCACCCGCCACCGACGCCGCGTCGGCGCCCAAGCTGCGCATCGACCAAGCCACGCTCGGCGAAGCCACGATCCATGTTCATTCTGAGCACGGGCCTGACACCCTCACGCTTCGCCTCTCGGAACTCGCCGCCGACCTGCGCGACCTGAACACCTCCCTCGCCACCGCCGCCCCGTTCACGCTCTCGGCCAAACTCGAGTCCGGCGGCCGGATCGACCTGCGCGCGGAGGTGGCTCCCACCCTGGCGGGCCTCTCGGGCAGCCTCCGCGTCAGCGATGCGAACCTCACCGTGCTCGCCCCGCTGCTCGCGTCCGCGATTCCCCTGCAAGTGCGTTCCGCCACGGTCAGCCTCGACACCCGCTTCCGCGCGGGCCGGACCCGGGCGGGGACGCACGCCGTGCTTGAGGACGTGAACCTACGCATCACCGACGTTCAAGTGGCCGCGCCGGGCGACACCGAGCCTTTCCTCGCGTGGACGACGCTCGCGTTGTCTGGCGGCGCCGTCGATCTGGACACCCGGTACGTTCAACTGGGCAGGGTCTCACTCCGAGGAGTGAACCTCGCCCTGCAGCGTGACCCAGACGGTCTCCAGCCGATCGCCCGCCTGCAAGCGAGCCTCGCTCGCCCGGCGGCGGCCGCGTCGACCCTTCCCGGCGCTCCGACCGCGGAGCCGCTGGCGACCGGCGA